>Ga0209033_1000447_pt1 | contig 23790 bp, 22 predicted proteins | sample LauGreFa1BDMLBDN_2_FD_188218 | JGI IMG/M metagenome (GOLD analysis project Ga0209033, IMG submission 188218) | Freshwater lake microbial communities from Lake Michigan, USA - Fa13.BD.MLB.DN (SPAdes) (version 2) | ecosystem: Environmental > Aquatic > Freshwater > Lake | place: Lake Michigan, USA...
CCACCTCCGCATGGAACATCGCCCCGAGAATCACCGGCGCAGCAACCCACAACAATGCACCGACGGCACTGAACAGCAGAAACGGCCGGAAGCCGAGTTGCATCGCGCCCGCAAGCGCCTTGTCAGAGGGAAATTACCGTCTCTACACGTATTTTCCGCCTGGAACTTAGATCAACACGGCAAATGATCGGCAATCCAGTCGGCGACAAAATCCACACCGACCTGGCGGTTATCGACATGCGCGTGTTCGGAACCGCCGTCTTCAGCAGTAAATATGCGCAGGGTTTTGCGCTTGGAACCCAGCGCGTCGTACAGCTTCTGCGCGTTTTCTGCAGGTACCACCCGGTCATTCGCACCATGCGTGACCAGGAAAGGCATGGTGATCTGGTGAGCAACCTCCTGCAGGCGGAAGCGTTTCGCCACTTCAATGCCACCGTCGGCGTCGGCTGCGCCGACTACCCACTGGAACTGGAAGTTGGATTGCGCCACTTTGTGACCCTCAGCCAAAGCCTTTTCCTTGATGCGCTGCTGCCAGCCCGCCAGATCCCAGTGCAGCGCGGTCATCGCCACTCCGGCGGCATAACGCTGTTCGAATGCAGCAATACGCGCCGAGTAATAACCGCCAAAGCTGTAGCCCATGATCACCACCCGCGCAGGATCGACGTCGGCGCGCTGCGCGACGTAGTCGTAAGCCGCCTTGCCCGGCACCTCGTAGTCATGACGGCTGTGAATACCGCGGAAGCGCAGCGTCTCACCCTGCCCCGGTCCGTCGATGGCGAGGGTGTGCATGCCGCGCTTCGCAAATTCCAGACCCGCAAAGATGATGCTCATCTCCTTGCAGTTGTCCATACCGTTGAAAATCACCACTGTTGGCGCACGCAAAGAAACACCGGGCGCTTTCATGAACAGCGCGGGTAATGTTGTTGCTTCGTACGGAACCTCGACAAACTCGATTTCGGGATGCCGGCGCGTCAGCCCTTCGCGGAAGCAGCGGTAGGCTTTGCGACCGACGGCCGCCTTGGCGTCACCCGGCGGAATGAAACGCTCTCCCGTGTAGTAATAGTTACCGGCACGCAGATAAAAGTTCCCTGCACTGCGGTCATGGCCGCGAGCTGCTTCGGCATCAGCCGTTTTTTCGACCTGCGCCGCCATTGCGCACCACTCCTGCTGCCAGGCATCCGGTTCGCTCTGTCGCGTTTTCAGTTTCTCGGCGATCCGGTCAATCTCGTCCATTGCTACCACGCCGTAGGGCGCCATGCCCTTACACGCCAGCGCGGCGTTGGACCACAGGAAGTTGCCGGGGAAATGATCTATCCAGAAACCGCGTGTACTCATCAAACACCCCGCCTGAACAAGAATAAACGGCAACACGTCGCGCGCATCGCCGGTGTTTTTAATTTTGTTATTTCATTTACTGCTGTTGCTGCTGGGACTGCTGTTCACGTTCGGCGATGTCGCGGCGAACCTGATCCATGTCCAGCGCCTTCGCCTGCTCCAGAACACTGTCCAGACCCGAAGCCGGCAGAGCACCGGACTGCTGGAACAGCACGATCTCTTCACGGAACAGCATGATGGTTGGAATCGAGCGAATGCCGAAATGGCCGGACAACGCCTGCTCATCGTCGGAGTTGATCTTGGCAAACACCACATCCGGATGTTTTTCCGATGCCGCCTCGAACACCGGCGCAAAACTCTTGCAGGGGCCGCACCACGGCGCCCAGAAATCGATGATCACCATCTTGTTGCCGGTGACCGTGGCTTCAAAATTTTCTTGGGTGAGTTCCAGCACAGCCATCATGACGCTCCGCAGTTTGTGAACCGCGATAATGGCATAAAACCGCCGGCCTCAGGCGCCGCCGCTGGCGCTCTCCGCGCTTTGCTGCAGCAGGTTTAACAGTGCCGCCGCCTTGTCGAAAGTCTCCTGGTATTCGGCGTCGCGCTGCGAGTCAGCAACGATGCCGCCGCCCGCCCAGAAGCGAACGATGCCGCGCGAATGCACCAGGGTTCGAATGGCGATGTTAGTATCCATATCGCCGTCGTAGCCGATGTAACCGACCGCGCCGCAATAAACGCCGCGGCGGTGCGGCTCCAGTTCCTCGATGATCTGCATGGCGCGGGTTTTCGGTGCGCCGGTGATCGAGCCGCCGGGGAAGGCGCCGCGCAGCAGGTCGATGGCATCGCGCCCTTCCGCAAGACGTCCGGTCACCGTGCTGACCAGATGATGCACCGTCGCAAAACTCTCAACCTCGAACAGTCGCGGCACCTTCACCGAACCGATGGCGCAGTTCTTCGACAAATCGTTGCGCAGCAAATCCACAATCATCAGGTTCTCGGCACGATCCTTCTCGCTCGCCACCAGTTCGGCGATGCGCTCGGCATCGAGCTTCGCGTGACCGGCGCGCGGCCGCGTACCTTTGATCGGCTTGGTTTCCACCTGACCATTGACCACCCGCAGGAAACGCTCCGGTGATGCCGAAAGAATCTGCGCGTAGGGCGTATTCAGGTAAGCCGAATACGGCGCCGGATTGATCAGCCGCAGCCGCTGATACGCAAGCCACGGGTCACCGCTGGCATGCGCGGTAAAGCGTTGCGCCAGATTGACCTGATAACAGTCACCGGCATGGATGTAATCGAGGATGTGGTCGAAAGCGTGACCGTAGCCCTTGGGCGTGAAATTGGAGGTCACCGGCGATGTGACACGGAAAGGCGCACGCTGCCGTTCCGGCGATGCCGCAGTAAACAGCCGCACCAGTCCGCCCCATTTACGATCGGTATCCGGATCGCGCCCCTGCCCAACCAGCCAGGCACGCTGCTCCGAGTGATCGACCACCACCGCCCAGTCGTAGATGCCGACAGCCATATCCGGAATGCGTTCGCTGTCGCGTGCGCGGGCCGGAAGACGCTCCATCCGTCGCGCGAGGTCATAACCGAAATAACCGATTGCACCGCCAGAGAACGGCAGTTCGCCGCGGCAGGAAGGATCGATCGCCAGCTGATCGCGCAGCAGCTCGAAGGGATCGGCACGCGAAAGTTCACTGGCCTCAGCGTGCACCTCGGTCAACCCGCCGCGCGTCACCAGACGCACATGCGGTTCAGCGGCAATGATGTCGTAACGCGCCTGCCCCGGATAGTGCAGCCCGCTGTCGAGAAACACCGCCCAAGGCCGGTCAGCAACCGCCTCAAACAGTGAGGCACTGTCAGGACGGTAGGGCAGTTCAGTCAGAAGCTGGATCGTCATTTCGGCAAATTAGAGCATATGCGGCCATGCGCCGGGCAGGATGCGGCCGGTGACACGGAACCGCAATCCCGGGGTCACATAGCGGAAACAAATGCTGATTAACCTTGTAGCCGTAAAATCGAAAAGCAATCATATACTTTGCTCAACACACTCACAAATCGCGTTAATGAGAGCGTTTTCAACGCGCTGTATGCCCGTTCGCTGATTTACAACACTTGCTGGGAAGATCCGGCGGTGGACCGCCAGGCCCTGAACATCAACGGCGACGATACGATTCTGGTCATCACCAGCGCTGGCTGCAATGCGCTCGATTATGCCCTTGCCGGACCGCGACGCGTGCACGCCGTAGACGCAAACCCGCGACAGACCGCGTTGCTTGAACTGAAACTCGCAGGCATCCGGCACCTCGAATTTGAGGATTTTTTCGCTCTGTTCGGTCAGGGTCGCCATCCCCGATTCGAAGAATTGTACCGCGATACCCTGCGCCGGGACCTGTCGCCTTTCGCGCAACAGTTCTGGGATGACGCCGGACAGTGGTTCAACCGCCGCAATCCGCGCAATACCTTCTACTTTCACAGTCTGTCGGGTCGCGTTGCCGTTCTGTTCCGTCACTACGTCGATCTGCAGCCGCAGTTGCGCTGTGCCGTCGATGACCTGGTCGACGCCAAATCGCTGGACCAGCAGCGCGAAATCTACGATTCGCGCATCGCACCGCGCATGTGGGGTCCCAGCATGAACTGGGCACTGTCGCGGCAGATCACCATGAGCATGCTCGGCGTACCTGCGCCCCAGCATGATGAAGTACGCAAACAGCACACCGGGGGCGTGCCGGGATTTGTGCGCGATGCCATCGAATATGTGTTCCGCTGCCTGCCGTTATGGAGCAATTATTTCTGGCGGGTCTATGTACGCGGCGCCTATACCCGGGACTGCTGTCCGGAATACCTGAAACCGGACAACTTTCTCGCGCTGAAAACAGGCCTTGCCGATCGCATCACCCACCACACCTGCACCGTCACGGAAATGCTGCAGGGCGTCCGCCCCCGCATATCGAAATTCGTGCTGCTGGACCACATGGACTGGCTGGGATCTTTCCGGCCGGATGCACTGCGCGAGGAATGGGCCGCGTTGCTGGAGTGCGCCGCGCCGGGCGCGCGCACCATCTTCCGCAGCGCCCATGCCCAACCGGCCTATCTCGATACGCTCACTGTTCCGGGCACGGGCCGCAATCGGAATTTGCGCGAATTACTGAGCTTCCACCCGGAACTCGCAACCCGCCTGACGCAGGCGGATCGGGTGCATACCTACGCCGGGTTCCACATTGCCGACATTCGTTCCTGAAAGTGGCGACATGAAAACATCGCTTGCAGGTGATTTCAAAACACTTTGGCGCCTCGCCCTCGGTGCGCGGGCGGGGAAAAATCACGCCGACAGACTGGAACGCTTCTACCGTCCACAGGCGGAATCCTACGACGCCTTCCGCGAACGCCTGCTCCAGGGACGGTCAGAACTGATCGAACTGCTGTCACCGCCGGACAACGCGCTGATTGTCGAACTCGGTGCCGGCACCGGTAACAATGCCCGGCATTTCGGCTCGCGACTTGCACAATTCGAGGCCGTTGAACTGGTTGATCTTTGTCCCGCACTGCTGGAACAGGCGCGCGAACGCTGGGCGCATGAATCGCGGATTCGCGTCATTGAGGCCGACGCTACACATTACCGGCCGCCACGGCCTGCGGATCGCGTGTATCTGTCCTACTCTCTGACGATGATGCCGGAGTGGCGTCCGGCGCTCGAGAACGCTGTTGCCATGCTGAAACCCGGCGGCATCCTCGGCGTCGTCGACTTTGACCTGCCCCGCGGCAACTGCCTTGCTGACCGCTGCGTCTGCGAATTCTGGCGACACTGGTTTGCCCATGACGGCGTATATCTTGATCGCGACCATGTCGAAGTCATGCAATCGCTCACAGAAACAATAACCCTCAGAGAATCCAGCGCCGCGCTGCCCTACCTTCCCGGACTGCGCGTTCCTTATTACATCTACGTGGGCCGCAAACCCCTTCCGGTGAATACACTCCAATGACTAGAGTCCGCACGCTTTTTCTGTCTGACATCCATCTCGGCACCAGGGCCTGCCAGGCCGAACACCTGCTGGCGTTCCTGAAAGACTACGACTGCGAAAACCTGTTCCTGGTCGGCGATATCATCGACTTCTGGGCGATGAACCGTTCGGTGCACTGGCCTGCGGCGCACAACACCGTGGTGCAGAAGATACTCAAGAAAGCACGCCACGACACCAAGGTTTACCTGATCCCGGGCAATCACGACGAACTTCTGCGCGAACACGTGGATTCAAATTTCGGCGATGTCCTGCTGCTGCGCGAGCATGTTCACACCGCTGCGGACGGCAAGAAATACCTGGTACTCCACGGCGATGAATATGATCAGGTCACCGCGATGCACCGCTGGATATCCGTGCTCGGCGATATTTCGTACACCTTCCTGATCCACCTCAACCGCATGCTGTCATGGCTGCGCCGCAAACTCGGCGTCAGCGGCCACTGGTCGCTGGCCGACTATGCCAAGCGCAACGTACTGCAGGCTGTAAGTTTCATCAGCGATTTCGAAACCGCAGTGGCGCGCACCGCCGCGCATCGCGGTCTTGACGGTGTGATCTGCGGCCATATCCACACCGCCGCGCTGCGCAAAATCGAGAATGTCACCTACATCAACTGCGGTGACTGGGTGGACAGCTGCACCGCAGTTGTGGAACACATGGACGGCAGGATGGAACTGGTGCGGTGGGAGCCGCAAGTGGACGCGGCGCTGGAAGACTCCGGCAAAGTTGTCCGCCTGCATGCTGATGCCGCATAAAAATAACTTAATTAAATCAAATACTTGAATAAATTCTGCATCCAGCCCGGTTAACGCCCCGTGCATACCATCCGCTCAACACTCCTGACCATGCTGGCTTTGGCCGTCACACCGTCTATGCCGGCGCACGCCGCTTTCAACGAGCCTGCGGAAGCCACTCCAGTGCGCGATGCCGACTATGACAACGGGGTCAAGGCGATCAAGGCGGAAAACTGGCCGCAAGCGATCACCCTCTTGGAAAGCGCAGCAAAAAAACATCCGCGCAGCGCTGATGTGCACAACCTGCTGGGCTACGCCAATCGCAAGAGCGGCAACCTTGAGCGCTCGTTCACTCACTATCAGCGCGCGCTTGATCTGGACCCGGATCACCGCGGCGCCCATGAATACATCGGGGAAGCCTGGCTGATCCGCGGCGATGTGGCGAAGGCCCGCTCGCATTTGAACGAACTTGCCCGTCTGTGTCGTTCGGACTGTGAAGAATTCCGTGACCTCACCCAAGCTATTACCAAGTTCGAGAACGGGCAACGGCCCCGTTAAACTGGACAGACTCGAACCCTGACCGCTTCCGCCCAGAGTAAAACGCCCATGCCATTCAGTACTATCCGCTTACACGCATGCGCGGCAGCGCTGCTGCTGACAACAACAACCTCAACAGCGATTGCCGCAGAGCGCTTCAGCTTTACCGCAATCGGTGACATGCCCTACCGGGAGGCCCATTTCCCGCACTTTGAGCGGCTGATCGCCAGAATAAATGCCGCCGGCCCGACGTTCACCGTCCACGTCGGCGACATCAAGAACGGCGTTTCATTCTGCGATGACGACGTGTACCGGCGCATGCGCGGCCTGTTCGACCGCTTTGAAGCGCCACTGTTTTACACACCCGGGGATAACGAGTGGACGGACTGTCACCGCATCGGCCCCGCAGACCGCTCCGCTTCCGACCCAGTTGAACGCCTGCAGCACCTGCGCAACGTCTTTTTCCCGGGCAATATCAGTCTCGGCCGCAACCCTGCCCCACTGGAGCGGCAAAGCACGGATCCTCGATTCACAAAGTTCGTCGAAAATGCACACTGGCGGCACAGTGGCGTGCACTTCGCCACCGTTCACGTAGTCGGCAGCAACAATAACCTGCAGCGCAACCAGGCGGCAGTCAATGAATACACCGAACGCAATACCGCCAATCTGGCATGGATCAACACAACCTTCGACAGAGCCGAAGCGGCAAAAGCACCGGCTGTTGTCATCGTGCTGCATGCCGATCCGTGGTGGGAACTCGACGGTCGCGAAGATCAACGCTCCGGATTTACCGATACCATCCGACTGCTCAAGGACCGTAGCATCCGCTTCGGCAAGCCGGTGCTGTTGATCCATGGGGACAAGCACCGTTTCATCGTCGACAAGCCGCTGTATCAAAACCGGCAGTTGATCTACAACGCAACGCGGCTGATGGTGTTCGGTGACCGGGAAGTTCAGGGAGTGATGATCACCGTCGATGCCGATGACCCCGACGTATTCAGTTTCCGCACGCTGACCGTCCCGGAAAACATCGAGCCCTTGGCCGCGCCGAAACCCGCGCCCTGAGCACGGCCCGTTTTTTTAACGTTCAGGTCCCGCAAAAGGTCTGATATAGGGCCGATTCGCTGGCCGGTGCGGGCTCGGCATAAGCGGCGAATTCCATTTTCCCGTCAAAGGGTTGCTGCAATACCGTCAGCAGTTTTTCGAAGGGTGCGTAGTCCCCGAGATCAACCGCAGCCGCCAACGCCTCTTCAACGCGATGGTTACGCGGGATGTAAACCGGGTTCATTGCACGCATCGCCTGCGCGCGATGCTCAGGTGCAACCCCTTCGCCGTTGATGCGCACACGCCAGCGCGGCAGCCAATCATTTAATGCCGAATCATCGGCGTAGAGCTTGCGCAACCAGCCTTCGCGCGAAGCATCAAGGGCTTCGGCGGCATCAGCGAGTCGGCGGAAGGCTTGTGTGAAATCCACACCCTGCCCATCCATGCCTTTCAGGAAGTCCTGTGCGAGCTCAAGATCCTCAGCTTCATCGCGGGTCAGCCCCAGTTTGAGACGCATGCCGCGCAGCCAATAGTGTTCATACCGGGGCTGGAAAGCTTCAAGGATTTCCATCGCCTTCTGCACCGCGCGACCCTGATCGTCATTTTGCTCAACCGCCAGCAAGGGCAGCAGAGCCTCGGCCAGGCGCGCCAGATTCCAGTTGGCAATCGGCGGCTGATTGGCGTAGGCATAACGCCCCTGTTCATCAATTGAACTGAACACCGTCGCCGGGTTGTAGTGATCCATGAACGCGCAGGGACCGTAGTCGATGGTTTCACCGGACAGCGTCATGTTATCGGTGTTCATCACACCGTGTATGAAGCCGACATTCATCCAGCGCGCAATCAGTTCGGCCTGAGATTCGCACACGGCGCGCAGCAGACAAAGGTAAGGGGCCGCCTGGCCCTTGAGTTCGGGGTAATGCCGTGCAATTACATAATCGGCAAGCTTGCGCAGGGTCGCGTCATCGCCGCGAGCGGTCACAAACTGAAAGGTTCCGACGCGGATGTGACTCGCCGCCACCCGAGTCAGCACGGCGCCGGGCAGGTTGCGCTCGCGGCGCACGGTTTCACCGGTGGTCACTGCTGCCAACGCGCGCGTAGTCGGGATACCCAGTGCATGCATGGCCTCGCCGATGATGTATTCACGCAACACGGGGCCTAGCGCCGCCTTGCCATCACCGCCTCGTGAAAATGGCGTACGGCCCGAACCTTTGAAGGCGATGTCACGGCGTTTGCGGTGTTTATCGATAACTTCACCGAGCAGCAGCGCACGGCCGTCGCCGAGTTGCGGCGAGAAGCCGCCGAACTGGTGGCCGGCGTAGGCTTGGGCGATGGTTGCCGTGCCTTCAGGGAGTTTTTTGCCGGAAAAAATCTGTGCGCCTTCCGGGGAATCCAGCGCCTCCGCATCTAAACCCAGCTCGTCTGCCAAAGCATGGTTGAGCTTGATCAGTTTTGGCTCTGCCACTTCCGCAGCTTTCCACGGCACATACATCCCCTCCAGATCACGGGCGTAAGTGTTATCAAAGGAAAACAGGTTAGAAACCATGCCGATAACTTCTGTCAAAACACCACGACACTGCGGATCGACTCCCCGGAGTGCATCAACTCAAACCCTTTGTTGATGTCTTCGAGCTTCAGCTTGTGCGTGATCAGATCGTCAATGTTGATTTTGCCGTCCATATACCAGTCGACAATCTTCGGCACGTCGCGCCGGCCCTTGGCACCACCGAAGGCAGTGCCCTTCCACACGCGCCCCGTCACCAGCTGGAACGGGCGCGTCTTGATTTCCTGCCCCGCACCGGCAACACCGATGATCACCGATACGCCCCAGCCCTTGTGACAGCATTCCAGCGCCTGGCGCATCACATCGACATTGCCAATACATTCAAAGCTGTAATCAGCACCTCCCTTGGTCAGATTGACCAGATAAGGCACAAGGTCGCCGCCAACCTCCTTCGGATTGACAAAATGGGTCATGCCGAATTTCTCGGCAAGTGGCTTGCGGGCGTCATTCAAATCAACGCCGACGATCATGTTGGCGCCAGCGAGCCGCGCCCCCTGGATCACATTGAGGCCGATGCCGCCGAGGCCGAAAACCACGACGTTGGCACCCGGCTCGACCTTGGCGGTGTTGATCACCGCGCCGATGCCGGTAGTCACGCCACAGCCGATATAGCAAACCTTGTCGAAAGGCGCGTCCTCGCGGATTTTGGCCAGCGCGATTTCCGGCACCACGGTGTAGTTGGCGAAAGTCGACGTACCCATGTAATGAAATACCCGCTCACCGCCCACCGAAAACCGGCTGCTGCCGTCGGGCATCACGCCCTGCCCTTGGGTGGTACGGATCGCCTGGCAAAGATTGGTCTTGCCGCTCAGGCAGTATTCGCACTGACGGCATTCCGGGGTATAAAGGGGGATGACATGGTCGCCCTTTTTCAGGCTGGTCACGCCCGGCCCGATATCGACCACCACGCCCGCGCCCTCATGGCCGAGGATGGCCGGGAACAGGCCTTCAGGGTCTGCGCCTGAACGCGTGAATTCGTCGGTATGGCAAATACCCGTAGCCCTTATTTCGACCAGTACTTCGCCCGCGCGAGGCCCGTCCAGATCGACGGTTTCAATGGTCAGCGGTGCGCCGGCCTTGTGCGCGACGGCGGCTTTGACTTTCATCGGTTATGCTCCCGGAATATTGTCTTTTCAAGAACAGCCATTTTAACGCCTGCATTGGCGTTACACTTATGCCATGAAGCGTATTTACCGCGGTCGTTTTGCACCCTCTCCCACCGGTCCGTTGCACTTTGGTTCACTGGTCGCCGCAGTCGGCAGTTATCTCGACGCCAAAGCCAACGGCGGGATCTGGCTCGTGCGCATGGATGATCTCGACCAGTCGAGGACCGTTCCCGGCGCTGCAGACATCATCCTGGGTTCACTGGAAAAGCTGGGGATGGCCTGGGATGAGACTGTGGTCTATCAGAGCACCCGCAGCGCGGCCTACGAGGCGGCACTCAAGGTTCTGAAAAAACGCAAGTTGATCTACCCCTGCGCCTGCAGCCGCCGCGAAATCGCTGATTCGGCCGTCGGCGGACTCGACGGACCGATTTACCCCGGCACCTGCCGCAAAGGCCTGCTCGCCGGCCGCGCCGCGCGCGCCGAACGGGTCATTACCGACAATACCCGCATCGAACTCAAGGACGCCATTCAGGGCAAGATCATGCACAGCCTGGAACGCCAGGTCGGTGATTTTGTGGTCAAACGCGCGGACGGTTTCTTCGCCTACCAGCTGGCCGCGGTGGTGGACGATGCCGATCAGGGCATCACGGACATCGTGCGCGGCGCCGATCTGCTGGATTCAACAACGCGGCAGATTTATCTGCAACAGCTTCTGGGTTACACCACACCGCGATATGCCCATCTGCCCGTGGCCGTAAATGTGCTCGGTGAAAAACTTTCCAAGCAGACGCTTGCGGCACCGATCGACGTCTCTTCCCCATTGCCGACGTTGAATGCCGTACTCCAATTCCTCGGGCAGGAAATCGTGACCGGCTGTGCACCCGATGATACGCGTGCGTTCTGGAAACAGGCCGTGGCCGCGTGGGATATCGCACGCGTCCCGCACGCCCGCACGCAGGCAGCCCCCGACTAAGCCGTCGGCAATATGCCCTGACCGGTTCCGGAGTCTCCGGAAGTCGACGGGACACACGCGGCAACTTCCAGCAAGGTTTCCAGTTGCCGGACCACCGGGTCCCAGCCCAGCTGCAACGCACTGTCGCGGGCTTGATCACCGATTACCCGGGCGCGGCCAAGCTCCTTCACAGCCGCAACCGCAAGCGCGGCAAACGCCAGGGTATCGCCCTTGGTTGCCAGCCAGCCGTTCTGGTCATGGCGGATGTTTTCTGCTGCGGCAGCATACCCGAACGCCACCACCGCCAGTCCGCTCGCCAGCGCCTCGAGCGTCACATTGCCATAGGTCTCGGTCAGGCTCGGGAAAAGAAAAATGTCTGCGGAGGCGTAATGTGCAGCGAGATCCTCACCGCGGCGCATGCCAGCGAAAACGACTTCAGGGCAGCGTGCGCGCACTTCCTCCCGCGCCGGCCCGTCGCCAACCATAACCAGACGGGTGTTCGGCTCCTGCGAACGCGCCGCCGCGTAGGCCGTCAGCAGGGCATCCATGTTTTTTTCCGCTGCAATACGTCCGACGTGGAGCAACACGGGGGTGTCCGGACCAGCGCCCCAGACGGCGCGCAGTTCAGTGCTGCGCCGCGACGGGTCGAACAACACGGTATCGACACCTCTCGCAACGACGCGCAGGTTGAGAAAATCGCGCTGTGCAAGTTCCTTGCGCAGCGATTCGGTCGGGACCAGAGTGCATAACGTACGGTTATGGAACTTGCGCAGGTAAGCCAGTATCGGCTTAGCCAGCCAACCAACACCGTAGTGGCCGCTGTAGGTATGAAAGTTGGTGCGGAAGTCCGACACCACCGGCAGTTGCAACTTGCGCGCGGCGCGCAGTGCGGACCAGCCCAGCGGGCCTTCTGTAAGAACGTGCACTACATCGGGGCTCCAGCGCTGCCACAAAGCCACCAGCATAGAGGTGGAAGGCAATCCCATTCGCAATCCGGGATAGCGGGGTATGGGCAAACCTCTTGTCAAGACCTCGCGCAGACCGTCGTGATCGGCATCTTGGTCACCAGGATGCTGGCGAGGCCGCACCAGCAGAATGTCGTGTCCGCGCTTGCGCAGCCCTTCAACAAAACGCGCAGCGCTCAGGGCGACGCCGTTGACTTCAGGCGGGTAGGTCTCAGTCACCACCGCGATGCGCAACGTGCGCATGGAGCGTGGAAAACGCCCCACCGGAAATTCCGCTGTATCAACTGTGTTGTTCATTGCTTCTTAGCATGCCCGGCACACGTGACCGCAATGTGAATGCACTGTTAAATTTCCGGGTCAATCCAAATACAGTCATTCTTTAATCAAATCATCGCGATACTGTAACAATTCCGCCGTACGGTGCGGTTCTAAGCGGGGTATGCCCGCCCTGACTAGGAGAAAATGCGATGAAAGACTTTTTGCAGGCCCTGAAGACTCAACGATGGGACGACCACCGTTATTACCATCACAGCCGGATCAACCAGTCCCTACATTTCGTCAGCGCATCGAGCTTCCTTTGCGCCTACGCCATGCTGTACTTCTATCCGGTCGCCGCTGCACTGGTGGGATGGCTGGTATCCATGACCACGCGACAGGCGGGCCACTTCTTCTTCGAGCCCAAGGGCTACGACCACGTCAACCAGGTGACACACGAATACAAGGAAGAAATCAAGGTTGGCTACAACCTGCGACGCAAGATCGTTTTGCTTGCGATCTGGGCCCTTGCCCCTTTCGCACTGCTCGCCGACCCGACTCTGATGGGCCTGTATACTCCTGCCGCCAACACCGCCGGTTTTGTGGCTCAGGTCGGTGAACTTTGGCTGGCGATCGGCGTGGGCGGCCTGCTGTTCCGCACCGTGCAACTGTTCTTCCTGCGGGACGTGCAGACCGGCCTGGTGTGGATGACCAAGATTCTGACCGACCCCTTCCACGACCTGAAGCTCTATTACAAAGCGCCGCTGGCGCTGATGCGCGGAGAGTTGATTGACCCTGCACTGCACACGCAGCGCAGCTAAAAGCGTTGCGCAATCATCTCGCGCAGGATGCCGCGTTTGATAGCGCGGTTGGAGAGGGCGGGGTCCGACCACCACCACCCGTCCTTCTCCATCGCCCGGGCGGCCGCCACAAAACGGTCGCACACCGCAACGAAATCCGCATCGGAATAGTTGAGGCTGAAGATAAACCTCCCGGTGCCTACCCAGCTCAAAGCCAACCCCTCACTGCGCAGGTAGTATTGCAGCATCCAGTTGTAGCGGGATGGCCGCGTATAGCAGACGGTCCAGATCGAGGACAGGTTCGCGACCCGTACCGGCAATCCTTCCGCCTCCAACCGCGTGTTCAATACCCGCGCACGGGTATTCCACCGCTCGTCCAGCCCCTCGTAAATGTCCCGGATTTCCGGTGTTTCGATCCGCTCAAGGAAGACCTGCATTGCGGTCATCACATAAGGGTGGGCATTGAACGTGCCGCGGGCGAAACAGATATCGGCCGGCCGTTCCTCGCGGAATCGCCGCATCAGTTCGGCCCGTCCGCAAACCACGCCGACCGGGTAACCGCCGCCCAGGGTCTTGCCGTAGGTCACCATGTCGGCGCGCACACCGAAATATTCCTGCGCGCCACCCGGCGCGAGACGGAAACCGACAAACACTTCGTCAAAAATCAGCACGATGCCGCGTGCCGTGCAAACTTCACGCAGGCGGCGCAGCCAGGCCGCATAGGCCTCCCGGTCGAAGTGCGCATTGCGCCCGCTGTCCACCAGCGAACCGTCGGATGGTGCATTCATGTTCGGATGCAGCGCCTGCAGCGGATTCACCAGGACGCAGGCAATATCACGACGCTTGCGCAACACGCGCAGTGCAGCATCATCCATGTCGCGCAGCGTATAGGTCTCACGTTGCGTGACCGGATTGCCGATACCCGGCTGCACGCCCTCCCACCAGCCATGGTAGGCGCCGCAGAAACGGACCAGATGGGTACGCTTGGTGTGAAACCGCGCCAGGCGAACGGCCTGCATCACCGCCTCGGTACCGGACATGTGGAACGATACTTCGTCCATTCCGGATATCTCACACAGGCGGCGCGCATTGCTCGCGACCGCAGGATGGTAGGCACCCAGAACAGGGCCCAGAGCCGCTGCACGCAGGTTTCCTTCAGCCATGCAGGCCTTGTAAAAATCGTAGCCGAATACGTTGACGCCGTAAGACCCTGCCAGATCGTAGAACCGGTTGCCGTCAAGGTCTGTCAATTGGACACCGTCGGAAGACTGCAGAAAGCTGCCGGCCTTCAGATGCTGGCGCAAGTAACGGCTGTACTGGAATGGCACGCGGTAGCGACTGGTGAACTGCAGGTCGGAGATCGTGCTCTCGGCTTCCGCAGTCAGCGCTGCACTGCGCGCGAATCGCTGCCGATAAATTGCGGACAGCTGTGCGAACCCGACACGGCGGGCGGCTACGACTTCAGACGGCGCGCCGTCGGAGCAAAAAAATCGCTCTTCGTCATAGGCATAGTACGGAATCAACGCCGCCATTCGCCGTGCCATGCGCGCGTGGCCGGTCAGCGACGGGTGCTTGGCCTTGGACAGTTCGAGGCGCGTGCGCAGCGCCTTCAACGACAGCGCCGCCGCCACCGCGCCCATGCCGATCAGAAATGTGGTTTCTTCCATATGGATTCCTTTGCTGCTGTGTACTACGGAGGTATGACAAAACCATGACGGTTCGTACTGCAATGTTGCGGATCCTCCAGCAGGAGGACATCAATTTCCTGCTTACCAACCGGATCCCGCGTCAATTGATGACGCGTTTCATGGGCTGGTTCAGCAAGATTGAGCAGCCCCTGGTACGCGACCTGTCCATCGCGGCTTGGCGGTTATTCGCAGACCTGAAACTTGAAGAAGCGCGGAAGGAACGCTTTACCAGCCTGCACGACTGTTTCATCAGGGAACTGAAACCCGGTGCGCGGCCGGCCGATCCCGACCCTGCGGTACTGACCAGCCCTTGCGACGCGATCGTCGGCGCCTGCGGACGGCTGGACGGAGTCCAGGTGCTGCAGGCCAAGGGATTCCCTTACACCCTTTACGACCTGTTCGGCGATCCAGCACTGGTACATGCCTATCGGAACGCGGCTTACGCCACGCTGCGCATCACGTCGACGATGTACCACCGCTTTCACGCCCCCCATGACTGCCGAGTGGAACAGGTCACATACTTCTCGGGAGATACCTGGAATGTCAATCCCATCGCACTGCAGCGGATTGAGCGTTTATTCTGCAAAAACGAGCGCGCGCTTCTGCGGACCCGACTGGATGCGGGTGGCCACGAAATATTGCTGGTGCCGGTTGCCGCCGTACTTGTGGCCAGCATCCGGCTGCACTGTCTGAATACGCTGTTGCACCTGCGCTACCGCGGACCCAATGTCATCGATTGTGACGCCCACTACAGCAAAGGTGCGGAAATGGGCTGGTTCCAGCACGGCTCGACCATCCTGGTCTTTGCACCGCACGGATTCACCCTTCACGAGGGAATCCGCGAAGGTACCCCCATCCGCGCCGGAGAGCCGCTGATGCGGCTACCTTGACATGTACGGCGCCCTGCTCACCTGGTGGCTGATACTGTGCGCAGCTGCCGCAAGCAACATCCTGATCTGGATCTGGTCGGCACAACGGCTTACGCGCAGTGCGGCACATTACCCCTCCGGTCATCTCGCCACCAGGCGCTGGCTGATGCTCCTGTCGGCAGGTTATGTCGCGGGTTGCGCCTTTCGCTCCGTATTTCCCATGGTTGATGTGGAACGAATGTGCCTTCATCACCATTGGCTTTCCTATATTTTTATCGGCCGCACAGTCGCCACAGTCGCGGAGCTGTGCTTTGCGTTGCAGTGGACACTGCTGCTGCGGGAAGGGCGGCATGTTAGCGGAGCGGCGGCATTCGCCGCACGCATGATCATGCCTTTGATCGTAGTCGCCGAGCTCCTCTCATGGGGCGCGGTCACCACCTCCAATTACCTGCTTCATGCCATCGAGAATTCGCTGTGGACCCTGGCCGCGGCGTTCGCACTCACCGGATTCCTGTCATTGCACCGGACTGCCGCAGCTGAAGCCGCACACTTCCTGAAGGCTGCCTGCCTGTGCGCAGGCTCGTATGTCTTATTCATGATAACTGTGGACGTGCCGATGTATCTGACCCGGTGGCAGGCTGTTCCAGCCGGTGACGGCAGCCTGCCCCTCGACGAAGGGCTGCGCACCCTGATCAACCGCTGCATGGTCGTCCACGAATGGGGCGCTTGGCGCGAGGATGTGCCCTGGCTGACGCTTTATTTCACCGTTGCGGTGTGGATCAGCATTGCGCTGGCCCATGCACCGCCCCTCGGATCGACGCAGAAATCGCAAAAAAAATGAATCGGTTATCAACATCGGTGCGGTATCCCGAATTGCCACAGACAGAACCGGCAGCCCGGATAAGGGCGAGTATCGCCGCCCTCGCCCGCATATTGCTTCTACTGTTCTCGGTTGCCGCTAACGCGGTTCACGGCGCCGAGGTCGCAGGCGTTCGAGTGGATCCGGAAGCGCGGGTCGGCGGCATCAAGCTTGTTCTGAACGGCGCCGGACTTCGGCAGAAATTCATGGTTGATGTGTACATCCTCGGCCTTTACATGCCCGAACGCACGACAGTCGCGGAGGCTGTGACGGACGGCCCCGGGACGAGGCGCATTTCGCTGACCTTCCTGCGCGACGTCACGGCACAGGCCCTGATCGAAGCACTGCACGAGGGCGTCCGTGATAATTCCAGCGACGCCGAATTTGCAGCGATAAAAGCTTCAACCGATGCACTGGCCGCAACCATGAGGCCATTGGGCGTCGCAAAAAAAGGTGCGACCGTTGCGCTCGACTATCTGCCGGAGAAAGGCTCACAGATCGTCATGAACGGACATCCTGTGGGGTTGCCCATACCCGGCCGCGAACTTTATCGCGCCCTGCTCCGCATCTGGCTGGGCCATCGCCCCGTCGATCCCGACCTGAAGCGCGCGCTGCTTACCGGCCGCCCGTAGCTACGACAGGTAGTCGATGCAACCGGAGAAAGTGAAATCCGCCGCCTGATGCTCCAGAGCATCAGACGCGTTACGCGCTAGTACTTACCGGGCCTGAAAATTTCAACCTCGGAAAGCAGCACCCTGACCGAAAAATTTCCGGCGAACTGCCGCAGAACCTGCTGCGCAACATTCTCCGCAACAGCTCGCTCGCAAATCATCTTGATCTCAATAGTGCGATCGGTTTCACCCGCACCTTCTCGCCGGCGCTCGCCATCCGCCGAAAAACTGCCCCCGCGAACCTCATGCACGGTATAGCCGTGCACGCCGAGCTGTCCGGCCAGGACAATCAGTTTTTCTTCGAGCACATACTCGGCAATCACGGTCAGCTGGCAGCGGCGATGCGTGGTCACGTTCATGACATTCCTCCCAACAGCGTGAGCAGCGGTATGTTGATGAAAACATTGAATGGAAAGGTAACGGCCAGCGCCGCCGAAATACCCAACGCCGGATTGGCATCAGGAACCGCCATACGCATCGCCGCCGGCGCGGCAATATAGGAGGCGCTGGCCAGCAATACGCCGAACAACGTTGCACCGCCAGCGGACAGCCCGAGGAACGCTGCCCCGAGTGCCACACCCGTCGCACCCATCACCAGCGGCGTGATCACGGCAAAGGTCACCAATTTCATACCGGCCCGGCGCAGATCGGCAAATCGCCCGCCGACCACCAGACCCAGTTCCAGCAGATACAACGCAAGAAGGCCGCGGAAAAGATCGCCGAACAGCGGTTTGAGCGGCGCATAACCGTCGCTACCGACGACCCAGCCGATGACGATGCCGCCGGCCAGCAGCACAATCCCCTTGTTGGCCGCGACCTCACGAAACACCGGCGCACCGGTTGTCCCGCCGGAGCGCGCCAGGATCACGCCGGCGATGATGCCCGGCGCCTCCATCAGCGCCAGCAGCACCGGCATGAACGACTCCGCCGGAATGCCGCGCTGTTGAAGATAGGCCGTTGCGATGGCGAAGGTCACCACAGAAACAGATCCGTAGTGCGCAGCGACACTTGCGGCATCGCTGCGCGCAAGGCCGACCACATGCCGCAGTAGCGGAAATAGAATGAACGGCAGCACAAAACCGGCAACCACGGTCAACAAAGCCGGTAACGCGACATACGACAAGGGCTGGTGCGAGAGTTCCACACCACCTTTCAGGCCGATTGCCAGCAGCAGGTATATTGAAAGCGCCTCGTATACCGGTTCCGGAAAACGCAGATCCGATCGCGCCAGCCTCGCAGCGACGCCGAGCGCGAAAGTCAGGACCAGCGGATCAATCGGCATGCGTTAAACCTGCCTTTCAAATCACTTTTTTCGCTTTCAATGCCGCGATGGTTCCGGCGTCATAACCGAGTTCACCGAGAATCGCCTCGCTGTCAGTACCCACCTTGCGCGGCGGCGTATCGGCACGCGGCCCGTCATGCGCAAAGTTGAAAGGCGACAGCGGCACCTTGAGATCTTTCGCAAAACCGGTGACCGACGGCGGGAAGGTATGGAACAGTCCGCGCGACTCGGTCTGCGCTTCCGACATGCATTCGGGAATCGTGCGCACGCGGCCCGCGGGCGCACCGGCCTCGTTGAACAGCGGCTCCCACTCCGCGGCCGTACGGGTCATCAGCTTTTCCTGCATCAGCGCGCGCAGCGCCGGAATATTGTCGCGGCGCGCCGGGCCCGTCGCAAAACGCGGATCATCGTTCAGCGCAGTCAGCCCCAGCACCTTGAGCAGGCCCTGGTGCTGGTGCTCTTCGTTGATGGCAAAAGCAATCAGCCCTTCGGCAGTATTGAATGTGGTCGATGCCGGCGAACGGCTGGCCGCATCATTGCCGCCCTGTTTCGGGAGCGAACCGGTGTTCATGTGGGCCGTTACCACCGAGGCCATCAGGATGATGTTGGTGTCGAGCATCGACAGATCGATGTACTGGCCTTTGCCGGTACGCTGCTTCTGATACAACGCCGCGGATACGGCATAGGCGGCAGCGAGTCCGGTTGAATAATCGATGATGGGCGGACCGGCTTTCAGCGGACCGCTTTCTTCAGTGCCGGTCACGCTCATGAATCCGGACCAGGCCTGGATCACGCTGTCATAGGCCGGGTGTTTCTTTTTCGGTCCGGTATTACCGTAGGCGGTGATCGACATGAAGATCACTTCCGGATTGACCTTCTTCACTGCTTCGTAATCGATGCCGCGTTTGGCCGCGGAGCCACTGCGCAGATTTTGCACCACCACATCGCATTCGGCGGCAAGCTTCAGAAAAATGTCGCGGCCTTCCGGCGAGTTCAGGTCCAGAGACAGAAAACGCTTGTTCGATGACTGGGTCATGAAACCCAGCGACAGGCCCTGCTGGCCAAAGGAAGGATCAGCTGCTTCGGAACGCCAGCGCACGGTTTCACCCTTACCCGGCGGCTCGATCTTGATAACTTCAGCACCCAGCAAGGCAAGCTGATAGGCACAGAACGGCCCGGCCAGCACGCGGGTAAGATCCAGCACCTTGACTCCGGCAAACGCTCTTTGATCCGACACGATGACGCTCCCTCAATAGACAGGCGGGCATCATATCAAGGCGCAGGATTGATCCGGCGCGGCAGTTCACATTACGCGAACCGCCTTGAAGTTACCGCCTCGCGCTTACAGCCCCGACCTGTACCGGCTGCCGCGCTGCCTTTTCCTGCGCGACGCGTGCGAGCAGTTCGCGCACCTGCGGCAGCATTTCGCGAGCGGCCTCTTCGCCGGCTGCAAGATTGGCAATCTTTTGCGAAAAATCGGTGATGCGTGTGCGGATGGTCTGCGGCCGGATCACTACATCGGCCTGCTGCGCTTCAGCAGATCCGCGCCATGACACATCGACGGCAATGACAATGTCAGCGCCCATCTGTCGGGCAACCGATGCCGGCACCCGGCTCGCCACACCGCCGTCAACATATTCAGTGCCCCGTATCACCACCGGCCAGAACAGCTTGGGTACGCTGGCCGATGCGCGCACGGCAAGACCGGTATTGCCGCGATTGAAAATCGTCATGCGGCTGGTCTCGCGTTCCGCAGCAATCACCGCAAAAGGCTTCTGCAACGCTTCGATCGGCCGGTTGTGCAGCGTGTCGTTGATATAGGCCTGCAGCCGGCCGCCCTCGATCATGCCGGGGCCGAAAAGCGTGAAGTCGAGCAGGTCATTGTCTTCAATCGCCAAAGCCGTCGCCTCGAGTTCTGCGGCGCGCATGCCACCGGCGTGCAGCGCAGCCACCACGGCGCCGGAACTGACGCCGACAATGACATCCACCTCAATGCCGGCTTCCTCAAAAGCCTTGAGCACGCCGACATGGGCAAATCCGCGCGATCCGCCTGCACCCAATACCAGGCCGACTACGGGTTGCATTTTGCTCACGCGTTGCAGCGGCGCTGCAGAGGGTGCGTCGGCAGCAGTATGGTTCACGGGTGCCGTCGCACATCCTGCCAGCAGCAGGGCGATCAGGGGAAACAACAATTTTTGGGTATTTTGGGTAAGCATGCGCATGACTTCCGAGTGTGTGATGACCAGCATTCCCGGTCAAGGTTCCCGCAAAGCGGGTAGCCCGGGGCGGATACAAGACCAAATTGGTCACCCATGGTTGCCACGCCCGGTTAAAAACGACAGAATTGCTGTCTGTCACCACAGTAAAACCGCATCCAAAAAAATCGCTGTTTATCGAGGAGATTCACCATGCAAGCCACCCGCAGCCTGACCCTGATGCTTGTCGCCGCGCTGGGCATTGCTGCCGCGCAGACCGCGACGGCCGCCAGCCAGGAATATCCCAGCCGTCCGATCCGCCTGATCATCCCCAACGCCGCCGGCGCTTCCGTCGACACGCTGGGCCGGATTTTCGCCAACACCATGACCCAGATCGGCGGCCAGCAGGTCGTCGTTGATAACCGCGGCGGTGCCGGCGGCCTGATCGGCATGGAAATCGGCAAGGACGCCATCCCCGACGGTTACACGCTGGTCTCGGCTTCAACCGCCGCGATGGTGATCGGACCGCACATCCACAAGAAACTGCCGTTTGATCCGCTAAAGGATTACGCATTCATCTCGCTGTTCGGGAACACGCCGAACATCCTCGTCGTCAATCCTTCGATCCCCGCGAAGTCGGTCAAGGAGCTGCTCGAATACAACCGCTCGCGCGGCGGTAAGGCCAATATGGCATCGGCCGGCGTCGGTTCGCAAAGTCACCTTGCTGGCGTGATGTTCCTGAACATGGCCAAGTCCGAAGCCCTGCACGTGCCATACAAAGGCGGCGGAGCTTCCGTGGCGGCAGTGGTCGCCGGTGAATCGCAATGGACCATCACCCCTGCACCGGCGGTGGCCGGCCTGATCAAGGGTGGCAAACTGCGCGCCGTCGCCCACAGCCTTCCGAACAAAACCGCCCTGCTCGGCGACCTGCCGTCGATCTCCGAAACCGTGCCGGGCTTCCAGTACGGCGGCTGGAACGGCCTGCTGGCACCGATCAAGACTTCGAAACCCATCCAGGCCAAGGTACGCGAGATGCTGGTCAAGACCACTCAGAACGCCGAATTCCGCCGCCTGTTCGAACAGCAGATGACCGAGGTGGTGACCAACACGCCTGAAGAATTCCGCAAGTTCGTCGAGGAAGAAATCAAGGGCATGGGTCCGGTGGTCAAGGCCGCCGGTCTGCAGCCGTTCTGATCATTCAGCACGACGGAAAAGGCGGCTCCGGCCGCCTTTTTTTATGACCGCGTTTCATGACTGCATTTAATGACTGCTTTATTTCCATGACAACGCAGACTTTGCGACGGCCGGCGCCGCGTTACAATCGCCCGTCGAAAAAATCATTCATGCAGGAGCAACACCGGTGAAAGCCTTAATTGTCAGAGAGCACGGACCTATCGAAAATCTGCTGCTGGAGGAAGTGCCTGATCCGGTACCGGGGCCGGGCGAAGTGCTGGTCGATGTGCACGCCGCCAGCGTCAACTTCCCGGATCTTCTGGTGATCGGCGGCACCTATCAGATCCTGCCCAAGCGTCCGTTCAGCCCGGGCAAGGACATGGCGGGCGTGGTCGCTGCGGTCGGCGCCGGCGTCACCACCTGCAAGCCCGGCGACCGCGTCGCTGCGCAGAACGAATACGGTGCCTATGCGCAGAAATGCGTGGTGCCCAAGAACAATTGTTATCAGATGCCTGACAACATGAGCTTTGCCGATGCGGCAGCGATGGGTATCGCCTACCCGACGGCGCACTTCGCACTGGTCGAGCGCGGGCAGTATCAGCCGGGAGAAACCGTGCTGATCAACGGTGCTGCGGGCGGTGTCGGCATTGCCACCATCCAGGTGGCCAAGGCTCTGGGCGCCAAGGTCATCGCCAGCGTCGGCAGCGCGGAAAAAGCCGAACTGGCAAAAAAGCACGGCGCAGACTTCGTTGTTCGTGGAGGGATTGGGGGACGGCGCCAAAGCGGCTCGAATGGACGCCCGACCGGGATTGGCAATGGGAGTCGGAGGAAGACCGGTGTACAGGTAGGTGTTGTATGGCGAGTCGATCGTCTTCAGCGCCGAGAAGTCGATGGTGGGGTCCTGCCCGTAATAGAGCGTGGCATCGATCTCGAGCGGCATCCCGAGAGCCAGGCGGTTGTAGATGACCCGCGCGATCTTGGGACGATCGGCCGCGGTGCGGGCCTCGCGTTCGATCATCGAAGCGATAGTGAGGACTTGATACGGCGTGTAACCGAGTGACGCGGAGGAGTCATCGAGGCCCTCTTGGCGACCGACACGCTCCATGAGTCGAACCATGCGCTGGAGAATCTGAACGGGTTTCACGTCACCGGCCACCGAGTAGGTGTCGGGGAAGAGAAGACCTTCGAGGCTCGGGGAACCCGATGGCAAGTACTCGCTCTCGAACGGATCGAGGTCGGTCGTGGCGCGGGCGATCAATGCGGCCGCGTCGAATCCGGGCACGCCCGTGGCCAGACGATCGGCGATCTGGGCCAAAGTGAAACCCTCGGGAAACGTGACCTTCATGAACGTCTGATTGGGCGGTGTGCGAAGGACTCGAAGGATGTTGCCCATGTGATCGCGCGGCTTGAGGGTGTAGAAGCCACGGACGACGTCGAGTCCACCTTCGTTGGCGACGTAGGTACGAAAGGTCGATGCATCCACGACGAAACCCAGACCCGCCAAACGCTCGGAAACGGACCGAAGATCGTCGGTGTCGGTGACCTCGAACAACTGGGCGGCCAGCGGATCTCCGGCCGGATTGACGCGCTCCAGATAACGCCACTCACGAATCGCATAGACGCAAACGACGAACATCACGACGGCCAACAAGGCCAAGAAGCACTTCTTCGCCCTGCCGGCGATCCGACGACGCACCACGATTCGGGGCAGAACCTCGTAGGGGTCCTCGATCGCGTCG
>Ga0209033_1000451_pt1 | contig 23680 bp, 24 predicted proteins | sample LauGreFa1BDMLBDN_2_FD_188218 | JGI IMG/M metagenome (GOLD analysis project Ga0209033, IMG submission 188218) | Freshwater lake microbial communities from Lake Michigan, USA - Fa13.BD.MLB.DN (SPAdes) (version 2) | ecosystem: Environmental > Aquatic > Freshwater > Lake | place: Lake Michigan, USA...
ATTCTGCGGAGGAAATCACCAGATTGTGCGCCTTGAATGATGCGATGGTCGTATGTAGATGTAAGAGTGACGACTTTTGAAATCGCAAGTTCTGCAATAGTTTCTTCGCTTGCACCTTGGAATTCTGCGGGGTAATCCATAGCGCCAACGCCAAGAATCAAGCCTTGACCTTGAACTAAACGTGGCACGGAATGCACCGTGCCGATAGTTCCTGGGTTAGTGAGTGAAACTGTGGTGCCCGCGAAATCTTCAACAGTAAGTGAGCCTTTGCGAGCTTTCTTAACGAGTGCTTCGTATTCAGCCCAGAACTGACCAAAGTCAAGGGCTTCACAACCTTTGATGGATGGAACTAGTAGTTGGCGTGAACCATCTTCTTTAGCCAGATCAATTGCGATTCCGAGGTTGATGTGATCAGGATGTCCAATTGCAGGTTTGCCATCCAGCTCAGTAAAGAATGCATTCATTTCTGGAACTTCGCGCAGCGCCTTGATCATCGCGTAACCAATTAAGTGAGTGAAAGAAACTTTTCCACCACGTGCGCGCTTCAAGTGATTATTAATAACCGTGCGGTTATCAATCATCAACTTTGCTGGAATCGCGCGGACGCTCGTCGCAGTTGGAACAGTGAGTGATGCCTCCATGCTTTGCACAACACGATTTGCAACGCCACGAAGTGGTTCAACACGAGCTGCATTCGGAACTGCAACTTGTGGAGTTGGTTTTGCAACTGCTTGCGCAGGAGTTGGAATCGGTTGTGTTGCAGGTCTTACCGCTGGTTGAGGAGTAACAACCTCAGCTACTTGTGGTGTGGGAACTGGCGGCGAAACTGGTGCTGGTGCAACCGGAGCGCTTTGTTGTCGCTTGGGAACTGGAGGAGTGCCAGGTGCAGATTTAGGTGCACCGTTCGCAGGAAGTGCAGCCCCCGGAACATATCCAGAGAAAAATTCTCGCCAATTTTCTTCTACAGAATTTGGATCGGCTAAGTAGCGCTCATACATTTCATCGACAAGCCATTCATTGGAGCCAAAAGAGCCACCAAATTTATTGTCGGGAGTCATACCTGCCACAGAAAGAAAGCCTATCTGCGCGCGGGAGTGCGGCTCCACCTCAGCGCAGCGTTCTTCGCCACAGTTCTCACAATTGCTTTCGTCCTGCACAAACTTCACGGCTAGGGCAGGCTCCCGTTATGGGATTGGCCTTTGTGACGGGAGCAAGTCGCGGCCTCGGTCGTGAGGTCGCCCGCGCTCTGAAATCGGCTGGCCACCAAGTAATGGGTATTTCGAAAGATCCGCAGCGTGCTGCGACGGCAAGCAACGAGCTGGGTTTTCCTTTTGAAACCGTTGATTTCGAGGATATCGGCGCCACGCGCATCTTCGCACAGTCATTGCTTCAGAAGTACGGAACTCCTCAGATCCTGGTTCTGGCTCATGGCGTGATGAGCGACAAAATGGCAAAGACTCTACGCACTAACGATCAAGAGTGGGCGCGAGTTATGAATATCAATCTAAATTCAGTTTTTACTCTCGTTAATGCAATTGGAGCGCCTATGGCGGAAGCGAGGAATGGTCGCATCATTATCTTCTCTGCTTGCTTGGGGCGTATGTCAGGACCTGGTAATGCCGGCGGACTAGCTCCCTATCGAATTTCTAAAGCAGGAGTGAATGCAATGGTAAGAAATCTCGCGCATGAAACTGGACATGGATCGCGTGGCTTACTTGTTGATGCGATCTGTCCAAATCACAGCCGTACCGATATGGGTGGACCCGATGCACCACGAAGCGCCGAAGAAGGTGCGGCTACTGCAATTTGGCTCGCAACCCGCGATTTTAATCCAGGAGATAAGACAGGGCTGTTGTGGGAAGACCAAGAAGTTATTGAGTGGTGATTAATCTTTTGTGGAACGTGGGATTGAAGCCAGCGCAGCCAAGAAAGTAATAAAAGCATAACTACCAAGAATCACGCCAAGCAGTACTCGATCACCGTCAATCATGTAATAGGCAACACCCATCGCAATCAAATTTGCTAGGACAGTTGGCCCTCGTCCAAAATTTCTTTGTTGCAAAAACCCACGACCGGCAACGAAAAGTCCTATGCCACCAAGGAGAAGAAAGACGATTTCCGCAATCACTGCATCGAGTTCTTCTACTGCAGACGTGAGAGTGCGTGCAAGTAAATAAGCGCCAAGTGCGAATAAGAATGTCGCTTCGATGCGGACTAACCATGCAGCAATGGTGTGTATACGCGCAGGTAGAGAGGTCACGAGTCGAAGAATAGGGTATGAGAAAGCGCTAGTTTTTCCTTGCTTTTCGGCGGAACCTACACCCATGGCTTCTTTTGATGATGGAATTTATGACCCACTGACCGGACTTCTAGCACCTGCATATTTTTATGAGAGCGCTGAGCGGCTACTTTCGTGGGCAGAGCGCAGTCACCATCCCGTCTCTCTCATCTCCATTCGATTGATGGGGCTGAATGATGACTCTCTCTTGCAGTGCGCTCGTGACCTCATTGCAGAGTTACGAGGTGGAGATCTTCTGGCGCGGATGGGAGTTCGCACTTTTGTACTACTTCTTTTGGGAGATAAATTAGGAGCAGAACAATTGATTTTTCGATTACGGAATACGATTAAGCCTGAACTCAGTTATGAAGCCACGAGTATTGAAATCGGCGAAGGAATTGAAGCCGGACTTCAGAGACTTTCAATTTAGTTGTTTTGAATGAATATCGAGCTACGGTAGTAGCGGAGCTCTTCTATTGAATCTTTGATGTCACCCAGAGCACGGTGATTTCCAGTCTTCTTCGGCGCATTGAAATAAACTTTGGGATACCACCGACGGGCCAACTCCTTTATCGATGAGACATCAACAGTGCGATAGTGGAGAAATTCATTTAGTTTCGGCATATCGCGCGCTATGAAATTACGATCCATTCCTACCGAGTTACCAGCTAGTGGCGACTTTCCTGAAGCTGTGTGAGTTTGTAAATAATTAATGACCATCTCTTCTGCTTGGGAGAGAGAGACGCCTCGAGGAATTTTTTCGAGTAAGCCTGATTCGGTATGCATGGTGCGCACTTCATCGCGCATTGCAGCCAGCTTTTCGGGAGTGGTGGCAATGACGACATCGACCCCTTCGCCTAAGACGTTAAGTTCGGCATCGGTAACGAGGACCGCAATTTCGACAAGGGCATCGTTATCGAGGGATAGCCCTGTCATCTCGCAATCAATCCAGATCAGCGGGGGGTTTTCGTTGGCCATAGAGGAGAGCCTATTGTGAGCGATATTTCACCGCTCGTTCACCTGCTGTTAACTCGAACTCAACCCCTGGCGCCGTCCTTGCTAGCAGTATCCGCCTCGTGGCAATCACCGAGAGACAGGCGTCGAGCCCGATTCCAACCCCGCGAGAAATCACAACCCAGCCTCGACGATCTGATCAGTTTTTTCGATCAATAGTTTTTCTTGGAGGACTTTCCTCTCTTGTCATTCTCTCCGCGATTGCGCTCTTTCTCGGTATTCGCGGATTTGAAATCATCACGCGCGAAGGTCTTAAGTTCATCACGGGTTATGAGTGGTACTCCTCAATCAATGCAGATGGATTATCGGGAGATCAACCGTCGGTGTATGGCATTGGCGCGATGCTCATCGGAACCATCATTACAGCTTTGATTGCTGTTGTAATTGGAGTTCCTATAGCTGTCGCGACGGCGCTCTTCTTAAACTTCTATGCACCAAATTTCCTAAAGGGATTTCTTGTATCGGTAGTAGATCTCATGGCAGCTTTTCCTTCAATCCTCTTTGGACTATGGGGATTGAATGTATTGATGCCGAGCGCTGAGTATTGGGCAAAGTTGCTCCACAAATACTTTAGTTTTGTTCCACTTTTTGAAGTTTCGGCACCCGTATTTACTCGCTCACCATTCGTGGCAGGCGTTGTTTTAGCCATCATGATCATTCCAATTGTTACATCGGTGGCACGAGAGGTCTTTTCGCAAACTCCGCTCGATCGCATTCAGGCTGCATACGCCTTAGGCGCAACAAAGTGGTCAATGATTAGAGCTGTTGTCTTGCCTTTCGGTTCTAGCGGCGTGGTTGGTGGTGCGATGCTGGGTCTTGGTCGCGCGATGGGAGAAACCGTTGCAGTATTTACTGTTTTGAACATTGTGTTCCAAGCGAATTTCCAGATTCTCCTGGGAGCCGGAGGAAACGTAGCCTCCCTTATCATTCTTAAATTCGGTGAAGCTTCAGCAGAAGAAATCAAGGCTTTGATGGCGGCTGGCTTGATTCTCTTCATTCTCACACTTTTCGTGAACATGATTGCAGATCTCATCGTCAATCGCTCGGGACGTCAGGGACGTTGATGACGATAACAACCCCAAAGCCGAGTAAGCCTTGGCGCGCAACTCCCAAGGCAATGGTTCCCAATTTCATCGCAGGCCTAACCGTCATTCTTGGAACGTGGTTCTTAATTGAATTCACAGGTATTGCCGGAAAGCTAGGCGCATTCTTTTCGGCCTCGGCCCTTGCAATCGTAACTCTATCGCTCGTTGCTGGACTTCAGCGCGGTGGACAAGCAGCAAAGAATGCAGCGGTTGGAACTTTCGTTGCCATTGGAGCCATCACTGCGATGTTTCCTGTCGTTAGCATTTTAGGAACTGTTGTTGTCCGAGGAATTCGCGGAATCTATGTAGGTTTTTTCACTAACGATATGTCTTTGGCGTCGGTCAATGATCCACTTGATAAAGGTGGAATTCTCCACGCCATTGTTGGAACGTTGCTTCTAATTCTCTTTGCGATGTTGATCTCAGTTCCACTTGGAATCCTCACTGCTCTCTATCTCACCGAGATTAAAGGACCAGGATCTCGTCTTATTCGCTTCTTGGTTCAAGCCATGAGCGGCGTTCCATCCATTGTTGCGGGGCTATTTATTTACTCAGCATTTATTTCTGGAACTGGACGTGGGTTTAGCGGCTTCATGGGTTCTCTCGCTCTTTCCATCTTGATGTTGCCAACAGTGGCTCGAACTGCAGAAGAGGTTCTTCTCCTTATTCCTGCAGATCTGCGTGAAGCGGGCCTTGCGCTAGGAGCTACTCAATGGCGCACGGTGGCTATGGTTGTGGTGCCGGCTGCAAAGAGTGGTCTTATTACCGCAGTGATTCTTGGTGTAGCTCGTATTGCCGGAGAAACTGCGCCACTTCTCTTCACTACCGGTGGTGGTGATGCAGTCAATGGAAATCCATTTGATGGCGTAATGGGATCGATTCCGTTTGCAATTTGGAAGGCCTTGATTGCAGGTTCAGAAGAATCTAATGCGCGAGCATGGGCTTCAATCTTTATTCTGTTAGTAATAGTTTTGGCGCTCTTCTTTTCAGCGCGCCGCCTAGGGAAGAGGAGAGTATGACGATGGCAGAACAAGTAACGCCAAGTTCACTTGCGGGAATTGCAGGTTCACAACCGCGTAAATCTCCGGGAACGATTCCTCTAGGAACGGGCCTTGAAGCTCGCAACGTACATGCCTGGTTCGGAAAGAATCATGTCCTCTCGGATATCTCACTTGATTTCGCCTCCGGAACTGTGACAGCTCTCATCGGTCCATCTGGTTGCGGTAAATCAACATTTATTAGAACTCTGAATCGCATGCATGAATTTATTCCAACTGCCGCAATGGCAGGCGAAGTTCTTTTGGATGGCAAAGATGTCTATGCACCGGGCACTGATGTAACCAAGATTCGTCTCAAGATCGGCATGGTCTTCCAGAAGCCGAATCCATTTCCATCAATGTCAATTGGCGAAAATGTCCTTGCCGGATTAAAGCTCGCACAACTTAAGCAGAGCAATAAAGATGACTTATTGGAAGAGTGCTTAGTCCGTGCAGGCTTATGGAATGAAGTGAAAGATCGACTCGATGCTCACGGCGGATCACTATCGGGAGGTCAACAGCAACGGCTCTGTATCGCACGATCACTTGCTGTGAGACCGCAAGTACTTCTCATGGACGAACCTTGTTCAGCTCTTGATCCAGGTTCAACCCTTCGTATTGAGGAAACCATTCGTGAACTCTCTGAAACGATGACTATTGTCATCGTGACTCACAATATGCAGCAAGCAGCGCGCATATCTGACTACACCTCATTCTTCTTAGCTGATGGCGGTCCTGGTGTGATGGTCGAAGTTGGCCCCACAAGTGAGATCTTCTCTCGGCCAAAAGATCAAAGGACCGAAAACTACGTCACAGGACGCTTCGGTTAGGCCGTAACCAAGAGTTCACTTAACGTTGTGCTTCCGTTTAGCGAAACTAGAGGCGTTGTTTTCATCTGATTCATAGGTTCTCCCCGAAAGAAACGTCTATTCACAAAGGAGACCACCTTGGTCCGCAAGTTCTTAATGAAAATTTCTCTTGTTGCAGCGCTCTTCTCCGTCGTAGCTGCACCTGCTTATGCAGTCAATCTCGTTGGTGGCGGTGCAACATTCGCCAACCCAATTCTTGATGCGTGCAAAGCTGAATATGCTCGCGAAACTGGCGATAACTATGTTTATAACTCACTAGGTTCTGGCGCAGGTCGCTCCGGAATCGATAAGGGCGATTTTGATTTCGGATGGTCTGATACACCTCATCTAGGCGCTACTGCCCCAAAGACCATGATTCACCTTCCGGTCGTAGCAGCTCCGGTTGCCATTATTTACAACGTTCCTGGAATTAAAGGAAATGCTTCGCAAATTACTCTTTCGCCGAATACCATCGCGAAGATTTTCTCTCGTCAGATCACTAAGTGGAATGATCCAGCAATTAAGGCTGATAACAACCGAGTAATTAGCACGCCGGTATTCGCTACCGAGCGCGTCAAAGTTATGGTTGATGGCAAGTCGACTATGCAAACAGTGACGAAAAAAGACAAGGATGGCAATCCCATCGTTTCTCGCTACACAAAGAAGCGTGAGTCAGTTCAATTCCCGAACACCGAAATCGTCGTGGTGTATCGCAATGATTCATCAGGAACCTCTGGAATCTTCACAAATATGCTCAGAGCAGTTGCGGGATCGGTATGGACCAAATCAGGCAACAACGACTTCACTGCATCCTTCCCTGGCAATATCAACGACATTAAGAACCTAGGAAAGATTCAAGGTGCAAAGGGATCTGAGTTGACCACAGCGCTGGTTGCAAAGACACCTGGAGCAATCACTTACGCAGAGAAAGATTATGCGAACAAAGTTAAGCTCCCTGTCGCTAAAGTTCTAAATAACATGGATATTGCCGTTCAACCAGGTGCTGCTGGAGTTTCAGCATTCCTCGGATCTGCAAAGTTCAATGACAATGGAACTCTGACACTTGATTATGCAACGAAGAACCCAGGCGCATATCTCTTGGGATCCACTTCGTACGCTCTTGTCCTTACTAACTATCCAGATAAGGCAAAGGGCGCTGCAGTCAAGAAGTTGATGACCTACATTCTTGATAACTGCGCGAAGAAGTTCCCAGAAACTGAGTTCGCCGTTATTGATGGTGCGCTATACGACTTCAATAAGAAATTGATCGCTCGTATCGGTTAGCTTCTCACGTAAGTAAACGGAATTTTCCCGGGCGCTCGAGGGAGCCCGGGAATTTTCTTATCTTGCGCCTTTCCCAGAGAAGTAGCTATGCACTCTTGCATCCCAATTTCTCTTTATTTCATCTAGTGCCTCACCTTTATCGTTCATAGGAAAGATGCTTCCTTCAATTTTCCCGCCTAAGGCAGTGAGCTGTTCCAAATATTTGGAGTTTTTCTTTATATGTTCAAAGACGCCTTCAGGTGAGCTGTATTCCTCAAGTACAGCACAGCTGCTGTTATCTTGTGTAAAGAACATGTCATAGCGCAAAATAGAGTCTTGTTCATTAACGTTTACTAACATCTCTTCTGCAACTTTCTTGAACTGCTCAAGATTTTCTGGTGCAATCTTTGGAAATATTGCGACCGCAAACATTTTCGCCATAAAGCTCCTTGTCCATTACAAAACTCTTTTGTAAGGTACTCGTGTGACAGTCTTTCATCAGGGCAGCCAAAAAACCATCACTGGTCATAAGGCCTTACGTGAAGCGCTGCGAGATACCCAGACCTACTCTTCAGACCTGCAAGGTGATGCTGATGTTCGTGATTATCGTCAGCTGCCATTGGAAGTTGATCCTCCGCGGCATCATCTCTATAGGTCTGCCCTCGCGCCTTATTTCGTTCGGCCCACAATTGAGAGACATATTCCAAGCTTCCAATTGAATTCGAAGAAGTTGATAGATGAGTATTTTGAAGGTCAACCCAAAGAAGTAGTGAGTGAATTGGCTCTTCCCTTAGTTATGGAGAACTTGGGTGCAATCTATAACCGTCCCCAAGATGTCGCAGAGTGGATTTCCTGGGGACCAGATGTATGGACCGCTGAATCTGAAAAACGGAGTGGAGCTGTACTTCATAGATATCTTGATCGAATATATGAAGAGGCTTTAGCGAGAACTTCTGACGATGTTTGGCGGGAGATTGCACATTTAGAGATTGAAGGTAAACAGATAACTGCTCTGGAATTTCGGGGTATTGCAGGAGTTCTCCTCGCGGGTGGGCGAGATACCGTAGTGAAGCTATTGAGCGGGATAATGTGGCACTTTGCGAAGTTTCCGCAGGATCTCGAATATCTCCGAAAAAATCCGACCTCACTGAGTAGCGCAATTCAAGAATTTCTACGATTCTTAACGCCGCTTCCTCAGATGAATCGTACGACAGTTCCAGAAACCGGGGCAGATGAACTTCCTGCCGACAGATTTGTTGGGATGAGTTTCATCTCTGGAAACTTCGATCAAACCGTTTTCGAAAATCCTTTTGTTATCGACCTTAACCGCCCACGTAATCCCCATTTAAGTTTTGGTTTTGGCCCTCATACTTGTCTGGGTAACCACATCGCCGAAGTTGAAGCGAAGGTTTTCCTGGAAACCCTATTGAGCTCCTCATTTGCCTGGAGGATTCACAAAGAAGAAATTAGATATCACGCCGCCCCGTATGAGAGAGTTCCAGATCATTTTTTATCCTTGCAACTCGTGCGTGCCTAATTCTTATAATCAACACTTTCAAGCACTAAATCAACATAGGTCATATCTGACCACGAGAACCATTCTCGCGTGAATTGAGAATCATCATTAACGTTAAATGATTCATGCATGAAACCAGTGCCGGCATCAGTATTTTCAAGTAAATCTAAGGCTTTAGCACGATCATCTTTATTGATTGAAGTGAGCGCCTCTACAGCAATTGCGATGGGCCAAACGTGGTTAGCTGGTGTGTGCTGTGAGCCTATCCCCATTGCTTTTGTTCCAGAGAAGAAATATGGATTTTTCTTTGAGAGTATGAATTCACGGGTTTGTAAATAGTTTGGGTCACTAGCAGGAAGTACTTCGAGATAGGGAAGGCTAAGTAGTGAGGGAACATTTGCATCATCAATGAAGAGCGCATTTCCGAGACCATCTACTTCGTAGGCATAGATTCCGTTAATCAAAGCGAACTTCTCTATACCATCCTCGATTTCTTGGGCCAGGGCCATGCCCGAAGCTCTGTGTGAGTCGAGCACCAATTGCTTGAGTTCATTCATGAAGAAGAAATTTGACGGTATGAGATATCCATACCGACAGGCATCATCACTTGGCCTGAAGGCCGAATAAACCATCCCAGTTCGACCTACGGGAGCGCCATGACCATCGTGGGAGAGAGAGTCGTGGGGAACGTTGTTTTTTCTCTTGAAGATATAGCTATCGGAATCGTGGTTCTGTTCGCGTCGCGCTAACTCAAACATCACATCAAGCGCCTTGGTGAATTCCGAATCAAGATGCTGAGTAATGCCAAAGTTTTCTTGAATTTTCCTAGCTAGATAAAGAATAGAAGCCCACGAATCTAATTCGAACTTACTCTCGAAGACCCATGGAGACTGATCTGGAAAGTCTCTATGCCAACAGTTGCCAGTCGGTTCTGGATTGAAAGCATTGGCGTAGGGGTCTTTGAGGAAGAGTTGAATCTGCGACTTGCTGAGTTGAGTTAACAACGAGATGACATCGGGATGCTGTGATTTAAGTAGCGGTTTTACCTGCCAAGTTGAATCACGAAGCCACATCGCTGGAATGTCGCCAGTAATGATGAAAGGCAATCCGTTTTCAGTCGATTGTAACGTTTTGGAAAACAGCGCTTGAACTGCTCGGTCAACACGTTGAAATCTTTCTGGTGAAATCAAAGAATTGAGACCTGGAAAGACCTCTACCGTCGCGCATTTCATGGCAGGAATCTTATGGAGCGCGCCCGGCAGGAATCGAACCTGCGACAACCCGCTTAGAAGGCGGGTGCTCTATCCGACTGAGCTACGGGCGCATTTGTGTCGTAAGTCTACCGAGTGCGATTAATACCGCGGCTAGACGATAAGGTTTCGCCTCGTGGCAGAGTTCATTTACACAATGAAGAAGGCGCGTAAAGCGCACGGTGACAAAGTCATTCTTGATGATGTCACGCTGATGTTCTTGCCAGGCGCGAAGATTGGTGTTGTCGGCCCAAATGGCGCGGGAAAATCAACGGTCCTACAGATCATGGCGGGACTACAACAGCCCTCCAATGGGGAGGCGTACTTAACTCCGGGATATACGGTGGGCATTCTTTTGCAAGAGCCACCACTCAATGAAGAGAAAAATGTTTTAGAAAATGTCCAAGAAGGCGTGGCCGAAACCATGGCCCTGCTTGCACGCTTTAATCAAGTTTCAGAAGAGATGGCAAACCCTGACGCAGATTACGACAAGCTATTGGCGGAGATGGGAACTCTTCAAGAGAAGCTTGATCACCTCAACGCCTGGGATTTAGATTCACAACTTGAACAAGCGATGGATGCACTTCGTTGTCCACCTGCTGATGCTGATGTGAAAGTGCTTTCTGGTGGAGAGCGACGTCGTGTGGCACTTTGCAAATTGCTTTTACAGAAACCAGATTTGTTATTACTTGATGAGCCCACCAACCATCTTGATGCAGAGTCAGTTCTGTGGCTTGAGCAGTTCCTCTCAAAATATGAGGGAACAGTTGTAGCAATTACCCACGATCGCTATTTCTTGGACAACGTTGCGCAATGGATTCTCGAACTCGATCGTGGTCGCGCCTATCCGTATGAAGGAAATTACTCGACCTACCTTGAAACCAAAGCGGCTCGCTTGAAGGTAGAAGGTCAGAAAGACGCGAAGCGTGCTAAACGTTTGGCGGAAGAATTAGATTGGGTACGCCAGAATGCTAAAGGTCGCCAAGCTAAATCAAAGGCTCGTCTTGCTCGCTATGAAGAAATGGCCGCTGAAGCTGAAAAAGCGCGGAAGCTTGATTTTGAAGAGATTCAAATTCCTATGGGGCCACGCTTAGGAAATATTGTGGTTGAGGTTGAGAATTTATCAAAGGGATTTGGCGAGAGATTATTGATCGATAACTTGTCATTCTCTCTTCCGCGAAATGGAATTGTTGGTGTGATTGGCCCCAATGGAGCAGGTAAAACAACGCTATTTAAGATGATTCTCGGTTTAGAGAAACCTGATTCCGGAACCATCAAAGTCGGCGAAACTGTAAAAACTTCGTACGTTGACCAATCCCGTGGAGGCATTGATCCCAAGAAATCACTCTGGGAAGTTGTCTCTGATGGCTTAGATTTTATGAAGGTTGGCGCTGTCGAAATGCCGAGCCGCGCTTATGTTTCTGCTTTTGGATTCAAAGGACCAGATCAACAGAAAGCTGCAGGAGTTCTATCTGGAGGAGAGCGAAATCGTCTCAATCTTGCTCTGACTCTCAAGATGGGTGGAAATCTTCTCTTGCTTGATGAGCCCACGAATGATCTTGATGTTGAAACACTTGGTTCTCTTGAAAATGCTCTTCTGGAATTTCCAGGATGCGCCGTTGTTATCTCGCACGATCGCTGGTTCTTAGATCGAGTTGCAACCCACATCTTGGCTTATGAAGGTGATTCTCAATGGTTCTGGTTTGAAGGAAACTTTGAATCGTACGAGAAAAACAAAGTTGAGCGCCTTGGTCCAGAAGCCGCTCGTCCTCATCGCGTTACATATCGAAAGTTAACTCGATGAAGTATCACCATAAAGCATTTGTTCGATGGGACGATCTTGATGCGATGGGGCATGTCAATAACGCTAAGTATCTAACTTTTGCACAAGAGGCACGTTTCGAGTGGTCTTTTGTCCAGAACGCCGAAGGAAACAATCGACCTGGATTTCTTCAGATGGTAGTAGCTAAAGCTGAAGTTGACTTTTTGGCTCCAATTTTTGATGGTGGAATTTTTGTTGATGTGGAACTCTGGGTCGAATCTGTCGGAAACTCTTCTTTCTCGATGGTCTATGAGATCAAAGATGAGAAGAAGACCTATGCCCGAGTGAAAACTATTCAAGTTGCAGTCGATGAAACCGTTGCAAAATCTCGCCCACTCAATGACGAGGAAAGGGCTTTCTTGCAGCAATATCTAGAGGAGAAAAAGTGAGTTCGACGCTTGCGCCACGTGGCGTTCGCCCTTGGTGGCGTGATGCAGTTACCTATCAAATCTATATCCGCTCATTTGCAGATTCCAATGGCGACGGCATCGGAGATGTAGAAGGTATTCGCTCAAAACTTGGCTACCTGCAAAAACTTGGTGTTGACGCAATTTGGATTACACCTTGGTATCCATCTCCTCAGAACGATCATGGTTATGACGTATCTGATTACATGAACATCGAACCAGATTACGGAACTCTGAAAGATGCAGAACGTTTAATCAAGGATGCGCATGAACACGGCATTAAGGTAATTGTCGACATCGTTCCCAATCACACTTCTGATCAACATAAATGGTTTCAAGCTGCACTCAAATCAAAACCTGGTTCTCCAGAACGCGCTCGATATATTTTCAGAGAAGGAAAAGGTCCGAATGGTGATCTGCCTCCAAATAATTGGCAAGCAGTCTTTGGTGGTCCTGCATGGCATCGAGTCGTTGAGGCTGACGGAAAATTGGGACAGTGGTATCTCCATCTCTTTGCAGTCGAACAACCAGATCTCAATTGGGAGAATCCGGAAGTTCGTAGCCATTTCGAAGATGTATTGAAGTTCTGGCTCGATCGTGGCGTTGATGGTTTCCGTATCGATGTTGCGCACGGAATGTTTAAAGAAAAGGGTCTACCTGATATTCGAGAGAGTTGGATATCGAAGATTCTTGGTAGGAACAATTTCACACGAATGCTTAGCCCTGAACATAAACCTTTCTGGGATCAGGAAGGTGTTCATGACATTTATCGCAGCTGGCGCAAAATATTGGATTCATACGAAGGTAATCGCATGGCGGTAGCAGAAGCATGGGTAAGCCCAGCTTCACGAATTGCACGGTATGTGCGCGCTGACGAACTTCAAAATTCTTTTAATTTCGAGATGCTCACAACTCTCTGGAAACCAGAGGAAATCCGCAAGAAAATCAACAATTCCATCTCAGCCCTGGCTGAAGTCGGTGCACCGACTTCATGGGTCTTCAACAATCATGATGTCGTGCGTTCTGTCGATCGCCTAGATCTCGGTCTCACAAATCATGGAGACACCACTTTTTCCCGCCAAGGAGATCCTGCGAAACTAAATATTGCACGCGGAACTCTTCGAGCAAGAAGTGCAACGTTAATGGCACTTGCTCTACCTGGTGGAACTTACCTCTATCAAGGTGAGGAGCTAGCTGTTCCAGAAGTTCGTGATATTCCTGAAAATCGCCTCACTGATCCGCGATGGAAGATGAGTGGATATAAGGATCGTGGACGCGATGGTTGTCGCGTTCCCATTCCGTGGAAGTCATCACCTCATGGCGCCTTTGGTTTTTCAACAAATGAGAAATTAAACCCAGAAGATGCCTGGTTGCCTGCAAGTTCATGGTGGGGACAGTATTCGGCAGAATCTCAAGAAAGTGATCCCAACTCCACCTTGAATATTTATCGCAAAGCGCTGGCTGTGCGAAAGTTAGAGCCAGGTCTTGGCGATGGTCCTATGGAGTGGATTGAAGCCGGAAAAGATGTTGTGGCTTTCACTCGTCCCGGAAACTTTGCTTGTTACATCAATTTCGGTGCAGATATCGAATTATCTGCAAACAGTGAAGTGCTTGTTTCAAGTGGTCCGCTCAAAGGAAACCTCCTTCCAACCGATACTGCAGTTTGGATCCGAGTCAAGTAATGCCGAATGCGGCGTTGCAAGACAAGACTGTAAAGGTCCTTGCAACAGCACAAGTACTCAATGGCGTTGGCGTTGCAGGCACGGTTGCAGCGGGATCTCTTTTAGTTGCATCGATTACTGAATCGGAGACGTTGGCCGGCCTTGCTCAGACATCATCCGTGCTCGGAGCCGCTGCTCTTGCTCTTCCCCTTGCACGATTAACTGCGCGTGGAGGCCGCAGGCTCGCGCTCTCTGCAGGCTTTATTGCAGGCGTAGTTGGCTCACTATTCGCAATTATTGGGGGATCGCAGAAGAACATAACTCTCATGTTGATCGGAACATTCTTAGTGGGGGCTGCTTCGGCAGCAGGGTATCAAGCGCGTTTTGCTGCCGTGGATCTTGCTACAAATGAAACCCGCGCAAAACAACTTTCTTTTGTTGTGTGGGGTTCCACTGTAGGCGCAGTAACAGGACCAAACTTGATGGAGCCATCCGGAAACCTCGCAGAGAATTTAGGTTTACCGAGACTAGTTGGTCCATACGTTGTTTCAGCCTTCACACTTTTATTGGCAGTAATCGTGATTCAAATGTTTTTGCGCCCCGACCCATTTCTGACTGCGGCAAAGCAATCTGGGATAAATGCACAACCAAGAGGTTCTACTCGAGCAGCACTGAAACACATTCGAGGAAATGACAAGGCGCTCTTTGCAATTCTTTCTATCGCAATCGGTCATGTTGCAATGGTTTCAATCATGGTTATGACGCCAGTACATATGGCACATGTCGATGTAACACTGACAATCATTGGATTAGTGATCAGTGTTCATGTTTTAGGTATGTATGCCTTCTCGCCCGTTGTGGGAGCAATGAGTGATCGATTAGGGCGAGTTAGGGTGATTCAAATCGGTGTGATCACACTTTTGCTTTCTGCGTTGATATCCGGATTGGCAAGTGCTGTTGATGCGGTTACTCTTGGAATCGGTTTATTCTTATTGGGTCTTGGGTGGTCCTGTACTCTCATTGCGGGTTCTGCACTTCTCACTGAATCCGTTTCGCCTGAGATGAAGACTTCCTCTCAAGGAGCAAGTGATCTAGTGATGAACTTATCTGGAGCTGGTGGAGGCGCCTTAGCGGGCGTGATTATTGGAACACTCTCATATGGTTGGCTCTGTGCATTTGCGGCTATTCCGGTCGCTTCCTTAGGCATTTGGTCTCTCAAAGTAAGGAAGAGTTGACTCGAAATGACCAATGAAATTAACTTTTACGAGGAAATGGGTGGTCGCACTACATTCGAACAGCTGGTTTCACACTTTTATGCTCTTGTTGCAGTCGATCCGGTTCTGCGTCCGATGTATCCCGATGAAGATTTCAAGGGAGCTGCTAATCGTTTATTGATGTTCCTTGAACAGTATTGGGGTGGGCCGAAGACTTATGGCGAGCAAAGAGGGCATCCACGGCTACGAATGCGCCACTCTGATTTTCACATCAGCGAAGTCGAGCGCGATATCTGGCTACAACACATGAAGTCGGCGGTTGATGAATTAGAGATTAAAACAGAACTTAAAACTGAGTTATGGAGTTATCTTGAGATGGCAGCTCACTCAATGGTGAATCAGCCACGCGGCTTTTGAGATTTATTTCCAACTTTAAGGATTTCGCCATTTCGGAGGTACCACAGCGTTCCTTGGCGATCACGAACTGTGGTGATTCTCAAACCGACAGTCTCCACTTTCCCTTTTACATCTAAGACATCTACGTCGTCACCCACACCATATTGATCTTCTAGCAGCATGATGATTCCAGAGAAGACATCTCGAACAATTGTTTGCGCGCCAAGGCCGACAGCGAAACCAACAACTCCTGCCGATGCAACAAGGGGACCGAGATCAACACCGAGCTCCCCGAGGATCATTGCGCCGGCAATAAGACCAATGAGTGCTTTCGAACTGCTATTGAGAACCGAAGCCGCGGTTCGTGCGCGCTCTCGCTGACGAGTAACCGAAGTTTTTTCGCCAGGAATGAAATCAGCTTCTGCGACGCGACTTAACGTCTTGGTAATTGCTCTGGAGGCGATTTTCTGCAGAATGATTGCGAGAACCAGAATGATAAGGATGCGAAGGGGAGAGCCAAGAAACCAGTCCAACGCCTCTTTGAGGCTCACATTCAGCTCCATTTGAGCAAGACTTTATAAGAACTTAATCAAATATCCGCCCAATTCAGGGCTAATTCGGGCAGGATTTCCCCCACGACGCGAGCCACGCGTCGGACCAAAGGGGATTTAAGACGGTGACTACCTCATCGAGAAGGACACTAGTTCTAAACGCTACCTACGAGCCACTAGGTGTCGTTTCTGATAGACGCGCGCTCATTTTAGTTTTAAATAATCGTGCATCTGTGATTGAAGAATCTGGCATCACACTTCATTATTCATCGGGTTCACTTGAACTACCAGCTGTGATTCGCCTCCATAAATTTGTGAAGATTCCTTATCGCCACACTGTCCCACTCTCACGCCGCGCAATCTTTGCTCGCGATGGTGGTCGATGCGTGTATTGCTCAGCGACTGCTACCTCAATCGATCATGTGGTGCCACGCAGTCGTGGTGGCGATCATGCGTGGGATAACGTTGTGAGTGCATGTCATCGATGCAACCATGTGAAAGCAGATAAAACACTTAAAGAATTAGGTTGGAGACTTCGCTCACTTCCTCGTGAACCAGTTGGCGCTGCATGGAGAATTCTCGGCACTGGTCGAGCTGAAGAACGTTGGGTTCCTTACCTTGCTCCATTTGGAGTTGTGGGCGCATCTGCCTAAACTGTGCGCATGTTTTTTGATAAAGCAATCAAATTAGCTCTCAACGAAGATGGCTCAATGCCAGGAGAGCCACTTGGTTTTCTGGAGGGATTTCTTTGGTTCTTTGTGGCTCCGGTTTCAATTGTGTTGTTTATCTGGGTAACAGTCATCGCATTAGAAAACGTCAAAAAAGCAAAGAAGAACCGAGTAAAACAAGACCTTATTACTCGTATTAACGAGTAATTACTTATCCTGCGCGCGAACTCGCAGAGCTCGTTCTAAAGAATCCTTTGCTTCCAATACGTGGCGTCGGAGAGTTGGATGTCCGTCTTTTCCAGCACCATTGAGCCAGGTATTTGTCTTATCCAAAGTGCTTTGTGAAATCACATAAATTGGATAGAGCAGGTCAATAATGCTTGTGGAGACTTCATATGACTTGGTGTTATAGGTCTCGAGAATTAAGTCGAAATATCTATCAATAAATGCTTCATGGAATTGACGATGTAGTGGTCTGCCAAAGCCTTGAATTGCCGATAGACGTGACCAGTTAGAGATGCTCTCATCTTCTGTCGCACGCTTGAACGCAGCTTCTTTAGCCTCTTTATTTGGGAAAGCAGCGACGCATCTTTCGTGAGCAAGTTGTCCAGTTAAAGTGTTATCGCGCTTGAGTTCAGCGTCAATCTCTTGCTGATTTGATGCCCCACGCTCTACTAAGCAGAGAACAAAGTGCCAACGAAGATCAGCATCAATCACTAATCCATCCAGCTTGCCATCGAGCAATTCTCTAATGCGCGCGGTTTGGGCTGGAGTGTGTGCGAGCGAGGCAAATGTTCGAGCAAATTGAAGTTGGTGACCACTTCCTGCGGCAGCTTTATCGAGGAGTGCGGATAAGACGCCTGCAATCTTTTCTCGATTCGAATCTCGATTCTTATCTGCCGAATAGATCTCTACTGCAGAGAGAAGTTGATTACCCAATGCTGTGACAGTAGTGATGTCGTCTTCACCAGGAAGACCAGCAATTGCAATATCGATGAAATCACTTGCGGAGAGTTCGGCATCGCGGAGCATGTCCCATGCTGCACCCCAACATAGTGCGCGAGATAGACCGTCATTTAACTTACCTAGGTGAGCTTTCAATGTTGCGATAGAGCGTTCATCAAAACGAATCTTTCCGTACGAAAGGTCATGATCATTAATCAGAAGTAAATCAGCAACTCTTTCGCCAATGAGTCCATCGACTTTGGTGAGTTTGCCAGCGACATCAAGTTCAACGGATTTACGACGAGCAAGAACGCCATCCTTTAAGTCATATAGTCCAACTGCCATACGATGAGGACGTAGTTCCTGAGATCCTTCAGGAATCATTGGCGGTTCTTGCAGCACCGAAATCGCAGCATATGTACCACCATTGATTTCTACTACGGGACGCAATGTGTTAACTCCCGCGGTTTGGAGCCACGTTGAAACCCATGGAGTCAGATCTCGTCCACTGGTTGCTTCTAACTCGGAGAGTAAGTCCTGAAGTGTGGTGTTCCTAAATGCATGCTTGGCGAAGTATTTCTGAAGTCCCTTGATGAAATTGTCTCGGCCTACATGCGCTACTAATTGGTGTAAAACCGAGGCACCTTTTGCGTATGTAATCCCATCGAAGTTCGCCTTTACTGTGTCGATATCGACCATGTCAGATGCAATGGGATGGGTTGAAGAGAGTTGATCTTGGCGATATGCCCAGTTCTTCCGTTCTGCATTAAATCCAACCCACGAATTCTTAAATTTGGTGGCTTCGACAAGTGCCAAATAGGAGGTCCATTCAGCGAAGGATTCATTGAGCCATAAGTCATCCCACCATTTCATGGTGACCATGTCACCAAACCACATATGGGCCATCTCATGAAGGATGGTGTTTGCTCGCGCGTTGTACATGCGCTCCGTTACCTTAGAGCGGAAGACCAATAAATCTTCTCGGAAAGTTACAGCACCAGCATTTTCCATGGCGCCCCAATTGAAATCTACAACTGCAATCTGATCGTACTTATCAAATGGATATGCCAAGCCAAACACTTCTTCGAAATAGGCAAAGCCTTGCTTGGTGATGAGGAAAACTTCATCTGCATCAAGATGCTCGAAGAGAGACTTGCGGCAATAGATGCTCATTGGAATTGTTTTCTTGCCCTTATATTCATCGGAAACAAATGAATAAGGCCCGGCAACTAGGGCGGTGATATACGTAGACATAACGGGGGTGGTCGTGAACTCCCACTTCTTCTTACCCGCGGTTTCAGTGACAGTTTTGACGGGATTGTTTGAGATAACTTGCCAATGAGCTGGTGCGATTGCGGAAATAGCAAATGTCGCCTTTAGATCAGGTTGATCAAAGCAGGGATACATGTTGCGAATGAATGCTGTCTCGCCTTGGGAATATAGATAAACCTCGTTATCGACGGGATCCACAGAGCGTTGCAATCCCTCGCCACTCTTGGAATAGATAGCCTCAATCTCAATAATCAATTCATTCTCAGCCTGAAGATTCTTTAGGAAAATACTCTCGCCGTCATAGTTAGATACATCTACAGGTGCGCCATTTAAAGTAGCTGAGAAAACTCGCTTCCCGGCAGCATCAATAAAGGTGTCATATCCTGGTTTGCTACAGCTGAAAGTGACCTTTGTAGTGGCGTGGAAAGTTTCCTCACCAGTTGTGACATCCAAGAGGATGTCATAGTGCTTCATTGTGAGATGAGATGAGCGTTCGGCGGCTTCTGCGCGCGAGAGATTATTTCCAGGCATGCGCGTATCCAAGCAGAGATGGCACTCTTTGCCACTATGGAGCAAGTCACAGGCCAAGAATTCCGCCTTCGCAGCTTTCGGCTACGTGGCGATCGAATGACGAAGGCGCAATCCGAAGCGCTCTCAGCCCACTGGAACCGATTCGAGATTCCACTTCAAGGAATCATCAACCCCAAAGAACTCTTTCCTTCCCTTAACCCTAAAGAAGTGGTCTTTGAAATAGGTAGTGGGATGGGTGAGGCAACTTCGCAAATTGCCGCAAATAACCCAGATACTGGCTATGTAGCTGTAGAAGTTCATAGACCAGGTATTGGTGCACTCATCATTAGGGCAGAAAATCTGGGAGTAAGGAACTTGAAAATTATTAATGGTGACATTTTTGAAGTATTGACCAAACATGTAAATGATTACTCAATTGATGCCTTTCACATCTTCTTTCCAGATCCTTGGCCAAAACGGAAACAGCACAAGAGAAGATTGTTACAACCTTCCTTTATCCGGATTCTTGCTTCGAAATTGAAGTCAGGTGGAAGAATAAATATTGCAACAGATTGGTATCCCTACGCGCAAGAAATTGAAAAGAATTTTTCTGCTATTACTGAATTCAGAGGAGGAGTCATTCCTCGTCCAATCTGGCGTCCACTCACAAAATTTGAGAGCAAAGGAATCACCAAAGAACACGTTGTGACAGATTTTCAATATGTGAGGAATTAAGCGCTATCACCCTATCTTTCGAGAGATTACTTCGAGGTACGCGCAGTACTGTGCAAGCAATCAAAGGCGAGGGGAACACAGATGAGCGCACGATTTGCAGGAAAAGTAGGGATTGTCACCGGAGCCGGTTCAGGTATTGGCAAAGCAACTATTGAGCGTTTTGTCGCTGAAGGTGGAACAGGAATTGCAGTAGATATCTCTGTAGAGCGTCTCAATCAGCTCAAGAATGAATTCGAAGCTCGCCATCAAAAGGTGGTGATTGTGAGTGGGGATATCACTCAACACAGAACTATCGATGACATCATGCGAGCAGCAGGTGATCGCATCGATATCTTGATTAATAATGCTGGAATCATGGACGATTTCGTTCCCCTTGATGAACTTGAAGATGAACTCTGGGATCGCGTGATTGAAGTGAACCTAACTTCTGTAATGAAACTTTCACGCACAGTTATTAAACAGATGCTGCAACAAGGAAAAGGCTCTATTGTCACAACTTCCAGTGGCGCAAGTTTTAAGTCGGGGATTGCTGGTACTGCATACACAACTAGCAAACACGGATTAAACGGCCTCATTAAATCGATAGCAACCATTTACGGAAATCGCGGAATTAGATCCAACGGAGTTGCTCCTGGAGGAACTAAGACAAACATCATGGATATGACTAAACCAATTCGTGGTCAGAAAACCATGGAGTTACTTGGGGTGAATCTTGCGAATGCTCCAAGAACAGCAGAACCGGAGGAGGTAGCAGCATGCTTGCTCTTTCTTGCAAGTGATGATGCTTCTAACGTCAACGGAACAATTCTGTCATCCGATGGTGGCTGGTCCGCAAAGTAATTTAAAGCTTGCCCTCTTGCTCATACTTTGACATCAAGCCAATTCGACGCACATGTCTGACGTCTCTCGAGAAAGGAGTAGCCAAGAACGTATCAACTAATTTCAAACAAAACTCTTCATCGTGCATTCGCCCACCAATAGAGATGACATTGGCATCATTGTGTTCGCGCGCCAACTTTGCGGTTTCGATACTCCAGACCAGAGCAGCCCTAACGCCTTTCACCTTGTTCGCCGCCATCTGTTCGCCATTTCCCGAACCCCCCAAGACAATTCCAAAAGAGCCTTGTTCTTTTGCCGTTGCTTCAGCTGCAGGAATGCAGAAAACGGGGTAGTCATCAAGAGCGTCATAAATATGCGGCCCGTGATCCTCGACTGTGTGACCTTGAGAACGAAGATGTTGAACAATCTTGTTCTTAAACTCTAATCCGGCGTGGTCACTTCCAATATGAATTTTCACAGGATTACTTTCTCAAAGAAAAAAGAAAACCGCTGGCATTTCTGCCAGCGGTTCTTGTCTTAGGAGGAACGATATGAAATGAAAGGAGGAGCTGTGAGCGGTTAGTGACCGCCGCGGCCCTTTCCTTTGTGACCATCATGACCCTTATGTCCCTTACCCATTCCCTTGGTCGCCTCAACATGTGCTGTGACGCGATCCTTGAGATTGGATTTCATGGCGGTCGCTTGAGCTGCAGTCAGCTTTCCAGCAGTAACAGCAGCATCAATCTTTTTTGTTTTGAACGCAACAAGCGCGGTGATGAGAGCGTCTTTCTTAGCTCCTGCAATTGTTGCAAGTGAATCTCCAGCTTCTACGCGAGATTTGAGAGTCGCCTCATCAATTCCCAGAGTATCTGTGATCACTTTGATGTGCTCTGCACGAGCAGCATCATGTGCAACTCTTGCAGCATCACGTGCATCAGTCATTGCCTTAGTGATTGCATCTGCTTGAGCTTGTGTCAAAGTCCCCTTTGTCACAAGTCCACCCAAAATATTGGTGATGCCTTCACCCTTGCGCCCCTTATTGTCATGAGCTGAGGCCGATGCCACAGATCCCATGGAAAGAGCGAGAGCAGCAACTACTGATGCTGCGATTAGCTTCTTCTTCATTCACACTCCTTACGAGTTGATTGAGTCTTACTTCGAACACCCTCGTATTCGATAACGAGATAAAACTACTCCGACCTGAATTGGCAAGCCATTTTTTATGAGAGCCCCGTCAGAGTTTTTTTTCGTAATGAACACTTATACGCTCAAATCCTGAGAATTGGTATAGAGAAATAGGTCTACTTATCGTAGGTACTCGGGAAGAGCATTGAACTCCACATCCCTATTCAGGGGGTACTTACCCCTTGAGGAGGGGTATCCATGAGCACGCTGCATCGAGCCATGCGCACTTTCATCGCGCTATCACTTTTTGTTTCAATCGGGATAAGTCCTGCAACTTCTGCTGGAAGAACCAATCAAACAATTGCTAACACTGTTCTCAATGGCAAAGGTTCTCCATCTGCCAAGCTCGGAATTAACGGAGACTTCTACATAGATGTTCTTAACTTCAACATTTACGGCCCAAAAACTAATAATCGTTGGCCCTCTCCGTTCAGTCTAAAAGGTCCTGCGGGCGCTAATGGCAATGATGGGAAGCAAGGGGAAAGAGGTTCTTCCTCCAATGGTTCCAATGGCGCAAAAGGTGAACAAGGAGATAAAGGTGAAAAGGGCGACAAAGGAGATCCTGGTGATGTCGGTGCAAAAGGTGACAAGGGAGAGAAAGGTGAAACTGGTGCGACTGGACTAACTGGCGCAACAGGACTCACAGGTGCACAAGGTTTAAAAGGTGACACCGGTGCAATGGGACTTACCGGTGCTCAGGGTTTAAAAGGTGACACAGGTTTAACCGGTGCGACAGGACCTATGGGCGCAACTGGAGCAACAGGCGCAACAGGCGCACCAGGTGCAACTGGTGCAACGGGCACTAAAGGAGATACGGGAACGGTTGGTGCAACAGGTGCAACTGGCGCGACAGGTCCGTCGAATGTGCAAGTCGGGAGCATTTCTTTTCCGAGCGCACTCTCTGGAAATGCAGGTACATCAGCCTCCTCCAATAATTTTGCGACACTCGAGGCAGGAAAGAGTTATGTTTTCGATGTTCTCATTTGGGGTAAGACAAATGCCTCCACTTTAGATTTGTCGCTATCTGCTAGTGCAATGGGTCAGTCGCCGACTGTTACTGCGCATTGGATTTCGACGAACTCCAGAAATTATCGTGGAGGGACAGGTCAACGAGAATTGTCTTATATTGCGAAAATCGTAGTTAATGGAAGTTCAACAATTTCGAGTTACCAGTTGGCCATAACTATGAGTAGCGGAAGCTATA
>Ga0209033_1000453_pt1 | contig 23659 bp, 23 predicted proteins | sample LauGreFa1BDMLBDN_2_FD_188218 | JGI IMG/M metagenome (GOLD analysis project Ga0209033, IMG submission 188218) | Freshwater lake microbial communities from Lake Michigan, USA - Fa13.BD.MLB.DN (SPAdes) (version 2) | ecosystem: Environmental > Aquatic > Freshwater > Lake | place: Lake Michigan, USA...
GATCAGGATTTGTCGGGGTTGCCAAGGGACCATGGCCCCATGGTACGCGTTGGGGGCTGGGTCAGAGCTGGGGCGATGGACAAACCTAGAATGCTTTGGCGCAGGGCCAGGCTCGCGTTGCGCCGCAACCCAGCCCTGACCACCGCATAACCTCCAAAACCACACTTCCACCCCAGCGCTGAGCCCATCCCATCTCGACCCTCTTTGCCGCCATGCCCGACCTGACCAACCCCCACGCTCATCCGGTTTTGTTTTGGATGCAGCAATTCGCCCAAGGTGGCCTGGGGCCGCTGGCGGCCTGCGAGCATTACTTGGCGCGCATCGCCCAACACAACCCCGCGCTCAATGCCTTTGTGTCGGTGGACGCCCCACGCAGCCTGGCGCTGGCGCGCGCGAGCCAGCAGCGCTGGGACCAGGGGCAGCCCCTGAGCCCGTGGGACGGTTTGCCCATCGCCATCAAAGACAACGTGGACGTGCAGGGCTGGCCGTGCAGCGCCGGCACGGCCGCCGACAAAGATCGACACCCCACCACAGATGCCCCGGTGGTGCAGCAACTGCGGGCCTTGGGAATGGTGGTGCTGGGCAAGCTCAATATGCACGAAGGGGCTTTGGGGGCGACCAACCACAACCCCACGTTTGGTGACTGCATCAACCCCTGGCGCGCGGGCTTCACGCCGGGCGGCTCGAGCGGCGGCAGCGCGGCGGCGGTGCGCGCGCAGTTGTGCGCTGCGGCGATTGGCACCGACACCATGGGCTCGGTGCGGGTGCCTGCGTCTTACTGCGGCGTCACGGCCTACAAGCCCAGTGCGGACCTGGTGTCCAACGGGGGTGTGGTGCCGCTGTGCCACATGCTCGACACCGTGGGCTGGTTGACCCAATCGGTGGCCGACGCGCAGGCTTTGGCCAGCAGTTTGTGGCCCATGGGCCAGACTTTGTTGTCGGCCCACGAATCTTTACCCTCACCATCACTGGCAACTGCCACTGCATCCGCATCCGCATCCGCATCAACGCGGCCCTTGCGCCTGGGCCGTTTGGTGCAGGCCGCTGGTGTGGATCTGGCCCCCGAGGTGGCGCAGGCGTATGCGCAGTTGTGTGAACAACTCACGCGGGACGGCGTGGTGTGGGTGGATGTGGATGTGCCGCTGTGGCAGCCCACCGCCTTGCGCCAAGCAGGTTTGTTGCTCAGCGAGCGCGATGCCGCTGCCCACTGGACGGCCCATTTGGGTGCGGACTTGCCAGGCCTGAGCGAAGGCTTTGCCCGCATGCTGCGCTACCCCGAGCGCGCAGGGGCCGCCAAAATGGACCAGGCCCAAACCCTGCTCGACACCGTGCGTGCCGACGCGGCCCGCGTGTTTGACCCTGTGGACTTGCTGTTGATGCCAACCACCCCCCAAACCGCGTTTCACCACGATGCCCCGGTGCCGGTGAACCAAGCCGACTTCACCGCCTTGGCCAATGTGTGGGGTGCTCCAGCCTTGGCCTTCCCGTTGCGCACGGGTGACTTGCCCGCATCGGCACAGCTCGTGGCCGCGCCTGGGCGCGACAGTGCCTTGCTGGCCAGCACCCGTGCCTTGAACCTGGACCGATTTGCCCCACCCCTTGAGAAGGACTTCCCATGAACCCTGTTTTTTCTTGGCCTGGCCAAGCCCGTTTGGCCATGTCTTTTGTGGTCAATGTCGAAGAAGGCTCCGAGCAAAGCATTGCCCGGGGTGACAAATTGCCCGAGCCTGTGGATGAGTTGGGCGTGGCGCTGAAAATCCCCATCCGCAACTACGGCAACGAGAGCAATTACGCCTACGGCTTGCGCGCCGGTGCCCCGCGCATCACCGCTTTGTTTCGCGAATTTGGGTTCACATGCACGGTGACCGCCGCCGCCACCGCCTTGGCGCAAAGCCCGCATTTGATCGAGTGGGTGCAGCAAGACGGTCATGAGGTGTGCTGCCATGGTTACCGCTGGGTGCACCAGTTTTCCTACAAAGAAGACAAGGAGCGCCAGTTCATCCAAGACGCGGTGCGCACCATCACCGAGGCCACGGGCCAACGCCCACGGGGTTGGTTGTCACGCTATCTGCTCACCGACAACACCCGCCGCTTGCTGGCCGAAGAGGGCTTCACCTATCACATGGACGATTACAGCGATGACGTGCCGCGCTGGGACCGTGTCGACACCACCCAGGGCCCCAAGCCGATGGTCATCGTGCCCTATGCCCTGGACACCAATGACATGAAATTTTGGCTCGACCCGAGCTTCACGCCCGCGATGTGGACGGACTATGCGGTGGCCACCTTTGACCAGTTGCACAGCGAGGGCGCGGACCAACCCAAAATGATGTCGCTGGGCCTGCACCTGCGCATCATCGGCCGCCCGGGGCGCATCGGTGCCTTGCGAAAGTTCATGGCCTATGTCAAGCAGCAACCCGCTGTGTGGGTGGCCTCGCGGGGCCAGATTGCCGATCACTTTGCCCGCGTTTCACCCTTTCAAGCCTGAGGCCTGGGCGCTGTCGTCTAAACCTTCGGCCGCCACCCGGAACGCGTTGTCTGGCGGGTGGTGAGCAGCCAGCCATGCGGGCCCGCCATGGGCATGCCACAGCGCCACGGCCAAGTGCGCCACCAAGCGCATCACCGACATATCGCTCTCGCGCAGCGTGTGTTTGGCCTGCGCGGCCATGACAAACATGCCAATGAATTGCTGCTGCGACAGCATGGGGCAGTACAGGGCCGAGCCCATGCGCGAGGTCTTGAGGTATTGCTTGAAGGCGGTGGTGCTTTGGGCCGTGTCGCCCAGCAGCAGGTCTTGCCGGTGGGTGTAGACCCAGCCCGGGTGCCCGCCGTCAATGGGAATCATCAAGCGCGCTTGCTCTGCGGGAAAACCGACGTTGCCCACCAGCATGTGGTGTTGGGTGTCGGGGGTGACCACAAAGCAGCCCGAAATTTTGTATTGCGTTTGGCCCTCGGCCATGGCCCCGGGCACGGTGTGGGCCTGGGGGTCGCCCAGATGCGCCACACAAAACCGCGCCAATTCGCGCCAAGCCGATTCCAAGTCGGTACAAGACAAAGCCCGTGCATGGGCTTGGGTGAGCGCGTCCAAGGTGGGGTGGTGTAGGCTAGACATGACAGCAGTGACCCGTGTTCAACAAAATGGGCATTATGTGAGCACCTGCCAAAACCCTTTTTGAAAGACCACCGAGATGAGCACCCCCGAGTCGCCCTGGCAAGCCTGGTACAGCCACACCGCCTTGCCCACCCCCGATGGCCCTTTGTGCCTGGCTTTTGATGGGCCACTGGCACGCGTGTTGATCAACCGCCCCGAAGTGCGCAACGCCATGAGCGAGGCCATGTGGGACTTGTTGCTTCAGCATGTGCAGGCGATTGCTGCCGCGCCCCACATCAAAGCGGTTGTGCTGGAGGGAGCGGGCACGCAGGCGTTTTGCGCCGGGGCCGATATGGCTGAGTTTGCCCAGGTCTATGCCACCCCTGAGCGCACCCGCGCCTACAACGCCAAAGTGCAGCAAGCGCAAATCGCCTTGGAGCGCTTGGCCAAACCCACTTTGGCCCTGGTGCAAGGGGCGTGTGTGGGGGGCGGTTGTGGCATCGCCTTGGCCTGCGACATGCGGGTGGTGGCACACAGCGCCCGCTTGGGCATCACCCCCAGCAAGATCGGCGCGGCCTACAGCCTGAGCGACACCCGCCGCTTGGTGGCCTTGGTGGGGCCGGCGCGCGCCAAAGACATGTTGTTCAGTGGACGCCTGCTTGACAGTGAAGAGGCTTGGCGCGTGGGCTTGGTCGACCGCCGTTGTGACAGCGGGCAGTTGGCCGAGGTGGCGCGCGCGTGCATCGGGCCCTGGTTGAGCAACTCCAGCCATTCCATCGCCCACACCAAGCGCAGCATCCTCTCGATTGCCGGCATTGCCCCGGTGGCCGATGCCGATTTGCAAGCCGGGTTTGAAAACTGCTTTGCAGGACCGGACTTTGCCGAGGGCTATGCCGCGTTTTTGGCCAAGCGTTCGCCCAGGTTTCAGTGAACCATGGCATGCCCCGTGGCGAAACTGGGTGTGCAAACCAAGGGGTTTGGAGGGGGTTGAGCCCATGGGGGGTGTGCTAAATTCTGGCGAATCACTCGTCATATCTGTAAATCATTGGCCACCCCTTGACCCCATGACCACCCAAACCCCCCACGCCCAAACCATTCGCCAACAAGCGCGCATGGGCGTGTTGCGTGGCCACACCTCGGGCTTGGCGGGCGACCATGTTCAAGGCAATTTGGTCATCTTGCCCCAGGCCTATGCCCAAGACTTTGCCCGCTTTTGCGAACTCAACCCCAAGCCCTGCCCGGTGCTGGGCATGGCCGAACCTGGCGACTTTGCTTTTCCGGATTTGGGCGAAGACATCGACATCCGATCTGACTTGCCCATGTACCGGGTGTGGCGCAACGGCGTGTTGAGCGAAGAGGTGGCCGACATCCGCCACCTGTGGCAGGACGATTGGGTCAGCTTTGTGATTGGCTGCTCTTTCTCTTTTGAGAGCGCCTTGATGGATGCGGGCATTCCCTTGCGGCATGTGCAACAAGGCAAGAACGTCCCCATGTTCAAAACCCATGTGCCCACCCAAGCGGTGGGCGTGTTTCAAGGGCCCCTGGTGGTGTCCATGCGCCCTATGAAGCCTGCCGCTGCCATCGAGGCGGTGCAGATCACGGCACGCTTGCCCCGGGTGCATGGCGCGCCGGTGCACATCGGGCTCCCCCACGACTTGGGCATTGCGGACTTGATGCGCCCCGACTATGGCGACGCCACCGAGGTCTTGCCCGAAGAGTTGCCGGTTTTCTGGGCGTGTGGTGTCACCCCCCAGGCGGTGGTTCAACAGGCCCAATTGCCCATTGTGATCACCCATGCGCCCGGCGCCATGTTGGTGACGGATTTGCTCAACCACCAACTGATGTCCCATTGATCTTTTTCATCACAGGAGTTCCCATGAAAGCTTCCCCTGCTTTGCTCAGTGCCTTGTTGGCCTTGGCTTTTGCCTCCCAAGCGGCGGCACAAGGCGCAAAAATCACTGTTCAAGCCATCACCCAAGCCTCGCCCAATATTCCCCAGTACACCCGGGTGGACCAGCCCATGCTGCGCGATGGCATTGCCAAGGCCACCAATGGCCGCGTCGAGATGGTGCTGGCCTCTTGGCCTGAGCGCAATGTGAGCGGGCCTGAAGTGTTGCGTTTGGTGCGCTCGGGCCAGGTGGACATTGCGGCCGCGCCCTTGACCACGGTGTCGGGCGATGTGCCCATCCTCGACGGCGTTGACTTGGCGGGCATGAATGCCGACGTCAAGCAAGCCCGGCGCGTGGCCGACGCCATGATGCCGGTGGCCAACAAAGAGTTGGAGCGCATGGGCATCAAGCTGATCGCCACCTATCCTTTCTCGGGCCAGATGCTGTTTTGCCGCAAAGCCATTGGTTCATTGGCCGACCTCAAAGGCTTGAAAGTGCGCACCAACGGCCCCTCGGCCGGCGACTTGATCAAGGGCTTGGGCGGGCAGCCAGTGTCGATTGCTTTTGGTGAGGTTTACACCGCCTTGGAGCGTGGCACAGTCGATTGCGGCATCACGGGTGCTGGTTCGGGCAATGGTGCCAAGTGGACCGAGGTCACCACCCACTTGTACAACTTCCCCTTGTCGTGGTCCACCTCGGGCTACTTTGTGAATTTGGCTTGGTGGAACAAACTCGAACCCGCCATCCGCGCGGAGTTTGAAAAGACCTTCAACGCGGTGCAAGAGGCGCAGTGGGCCATGGGCACCGAGTCCACCGATGACGGTATTGCGTGTAACTTGGGCCGGGCCAATCAGTGCAAGCTGCACACCTTGCTCAAGCGGCCCATGATCGAAATCAAGCCGCCAGCCAACATCATTGCCACCTTGCAAAAAGAGCTGTCAGAAGACGTGTTGCCCGGTTGGTTCAAGCGTTGCGGTGACCGCTGTGCCAGCGTCTACAAAGACGTGATCGAGCCCATCACGGGCGTCAAGCCGGTGGCTGGCCGTTGATGTGTTTGAGCTGATCGCTGCGCTCAACCGCCGCGCCATGTCCGTGGCCGGGTTGTGTTACCTGGCCATCACACTGCTGATTTGTTTTGACATCGTGGCGCGGCGCTTGCTGGGTTTTTCCAGCGGCGCCACGACCGAGATGTCGGGCTATTTGATGGCCGTGGGCATGAGTTGGGGCATGGCCGGGGCTTTGTACGAGCGGGCGCATGTGCGCATTGATGTGTTGATCCAAAAATTCCCTTTGCGCTGGCGCACACGGCTGCACTTGTTTTCCTTGACTTGCTTGCTGGTGGCGGTGTCGTTTTTTGTGTGGGGCTCGTTTTCCATTGCCCTGGACTCGTGGACGTTTGGCTCCACCGACCTGTCGAGCATGCGCGTTCCTTTGATCATTCCCCAGGGCCTGTGGGCCTTGGGTTTTGGGTTCTTTTTGATCGCCACGGTGGCCATCATGTGCCGCAGCCTGGTGTTGTGGTGGGGCAACCAGCATGAACAAATGAACCAAATGCTCAATGCGCGCAACTATGAAGAAGAAGCCGCCGAAACCTTGCGGGCGGTAGGCGACAAACGGGCCCCATCCATGGCGTCAGGCCGGCCATGATCGCTGCCGTTTTTGTGCTGGTGTTGGCGCTGGTCATTGGGGTTTCGTCCTTGATGGGTGGCGGTGCGGCTGTGCAGGTGTCGCAATCGGTGCCATGGTGGGCGCTGGTGTGTGTGGTGCTGGCTTTCGTGGCCTTTTTCGCCGGGGGCGTGTACATCGGTGCCGCCTTGGCGGTGTTGGCCTTGCTGGCGGGTTTTGGTTTGTCCGATCGGCCGTTTTGGAACTTCATTGGCGAAATGCTGTGGGCACCGTCCACCAACTTTGTGTTGGTCTCGGTGCCTTTGTTTTTGCTGATGGGCGAAATCATGTTGCGCGCCGGTTTGTCGGACCGGTTGTACCGCGCCTTGAATGTGTGGGTGGGCCGTTTGCCGGGCGGCTTGTTGCACACCAACATCATGTCTTGCGGCGTGTTTTCGGCGATCGCCGGGTCCAGCGTGGCCACCGCCGCAACCATGGGTTCGGTGGCGTTGCCGTATTTTGAGAAAAGCCATTACCCACCCAAATTGGTGCTGGGCTCTTTGGCGGCGGGCGGTGCTTTGGGCAACCTCATACCGCCGGGCATCACCTTCATCATCTACGGCCTGATCACCGAGACGTCGGTGGGCGCTTTGTATTTGGCGGCCATTGGCCCCAGCGTATTGGTGATCGTGTTGTTTTTGGCGGTGATTTTTTACTACAGCATCAAGCTCAAAATTTCGGCAGAAAACAGCACCACTTTGACCTTGTCGGCCAAGTTGTTGAGCTTGATTGACTTGTTCCCCACCTTGCTGCTCATTGGCTTGGTGCTCGGCACCATTTATGCCGGTTGGGCCACGCCCACCGAATCGGCGGCCTTGGGGGTGGCGGGCAGCATTGTGCTGGCCCTGGTCGATCGCAAGCTCAGTTGGCAGATGTTGCGCGAGTCCATGGATTCGACGGCGCGCACCACCTCGATGATCGCCTTGATTTTGTTTGGCGCGTATTTGCTCAATTACATTTTGTCGTCGCTGGGCATTCCGCAAATGTTGGCCAAGTTCATGACCGGTTTACCCTTGCCGGGTTGGGCCATCATGTTGGTGATCATTGGTTTTTACTTGGCCCTGGGCACGTTCATGGAGGGCATCTCCATGGTCATCACCACCATTCCCTTGTTGTTCCCCGTGGTCATGGCGCTGGGCTATGACCCCATTTGGTTTGGTGTGGTCATCACCATGTTGGTGGAAATTGCCATGATCAGCCCGCCCGATGGAACCGTGTTGTATGTGTTGCAAGGCATGCGGCGACAACCCGGGCCCATCACCGACGTGTTTGTGGGCGTCATGCCCTTCCTGGTGGTGTATATGTTTGCCATTGTGGTGTTGATGGTTTTTCCGGCCATTGCCCTGTGGTTGCCTGCCCAATTGATGTAACCGGTCCGATTGCACATGAACCCTGCTTTGCACTTCACCATGGCCCCATTGGGGCAAGACGCATCTGCCACGCCTGCCACCTTGTCTGTGGTGCCCGTCCAATTTGTGATTGCAGGGTGGACCGGTCGCAATGCCGAGGCGATTGAACACCACATCCAAGAGTTGGCGGCACTGGGCATTGCCCGCCCGAGCCAAGTGCCGCTGTATTACCGCGCCGGGGCGGCGCTGTTGACCACCGCCCCCACCATCGAAACCTTGGGCCTCACTGCCAGCGGTGAAGCCGAGCCCCTGCTGTTGATGGCGCAAGGCCAATGGTGGCTGGGTTTGGGGTCGGACCACACCGACCGAGAGGTTGAGAGTTATTCGGTGGCCGTGTCCAAACAAATGTGTGCCAAGCCCGTGGCGCCCACCGTGTGGCGTTGGACCGATGTACAAGGCCACCAAGACCAGTTGCAATTGCAGTCTGAGGTTTGGGAAGACGGGCAATGGGTCACCTACCAAAAGGGCTTGCTCAGCGCGATCCGCCCCCTGCAAAGTTTGCGCGATGGTTTTTGGCCCGGGGGCCATGCTGCTGAAGGGAGCTTCATGTTGTGTGGCACCTTGGGCGCCATCCCCAATGCATCGGGCAAAGGCATCCGTTGGGCAGAAAAAATGCGGCTCACCTTGCATGACCCGGTGTTGGGGCGCAGCATCGTCCATACCTATGCCCAACAGCCCCTGGACCTGGTGAGCTGAGCGCGCGGCCAGCGGCTGCCCTAGGCCTTTGATCGGTTTCTATCGTGCAAGAACTCCGCTCCATGGCCCCTTTGATCGATGCCTTGCCAGCGGGTGCTCGCGTGGTGTTGCACAGCGGCCATGCGCAACCCCCCTTGTTGGCTGAGATGCTGGCCCAGCATGCCCCGGCGCTGCATGGCGTGCAGGTGTTGGCCACCATGCCCATGGTGGACGCGCCCTATGCCAGTGCAGCGGCGCTGGCCCATTTGAAGGTGGAGAGCTTGATGCCCGGTTTGGGCTTGCGCCAAGCGGCCTTGGCCGGCTCGGTGAATTTGCTGCGCCACACCGTGTTCGATTGGCCAGCCTTGTTTGCAAAGGGCGATTTGCGCGCAGATGTGTTGATGCTGCAAGTCTCACCGGTGGATGCCGATGGCAGGGTATCTTTGGGGGTCAGCGTGGACTTCATGCATGCGGCTTTGGCGAGTGCGCGGTGTGTGGTGGCGGAGATCAACCCCCACATGCCCGACACCTGTGGCCACAGCCGGTTTTCTGCACAGCACATCGATTGGTTTGTGCCCACCAACCATGCCGTTCAAACCGCCAAGGTGGTGGCACCCGATGCGATCGATCAGCGCATCGCAGAGCACGTGACCGGGTTGGTGAGCGATGGGGCTGTGGTCCAAATTGGCATGGGCTCGCTGCCTGAGGGGGTGTTGGCCCGGCTGGGCCATTTGCGCCACCTGGGCTTGCACACCGGCATCTTCACCGACGGCATGCAAGCCTTGATGGAATCGGGGGTGGTGGACAACAGCACCAAGCGCTTCAAGCCCGGGGTGAGCATGTCCACCATGGCCGGGGGTTCCGCCGACTTGTATCGCTACATGCACCGCAACCCGGCGGTGGAAATGCACCCCTGCGATATCACCCATGGGCCGCAGGTGTTGGCGCAGATGGATGGTTTTTGTGCCATCAACAGTGCTTTGCAGGTGGATTTGGCGGGCTGCGTGAATGCCGAGTGGGTGGGGTCACGGCGCATGTCGTTGCCTGGGGGCTTGCCCAATTTTGCCCAGGGTGCCATGCAGGCCAAAAAGGGGTTGGCCATCATCGTGATGCGCTCTGTGTATGGGCCCGACCAACGCAGCAGCATCGTGGCGCAATGGACCGCGCCTGGCCCACCCACGCTGCTTGGGGATGGCTACCACTGCTTGGTCACTGAACACGGCGTGGCCCACCTGCACGGCCTGAGTCCGCGCGCGCGCGCCATGGCCATTGCCCGGGTGGCGCATCCGATGTGGCGTGACGCGCTGATGGCTCAGGCCCAAGTGCTGGACTTGTGATGTGCATCGATCGCCAGCGCTCAGACCCGTTTGTTTTTTAACCCGGTGGCACCCACCTTGCCACCCCCACAGGAGACCGACCATGACAGATCCCTCACGTTTGATGGCTTTGAGCCAAGGCTTTTTTTCGGTGCGAGACCAAATTCCCCCGGAGCGTTTGGCTTCGGTGGAGGGTGCGAAACCGCAAGGCAATATTGAAGTGCGCCGCATGATGGTGGGCAACGAAATTTTGATGCTGCACGTGTTTCGCGAAAAGGGCTTGATCGACCCGGTGCACAAACACATGGACCACGAAACCGTGGCCTACCTCATCCGCGGCCGCTTGCGCTTGGTGATTGGGGGCGAAGAGTTCATTGCCGAAGCCGGCACCTCTTGGATCCACCCACCGGGCGTGGACCATTTCAGCGAGGCCCTCGAGGACTGTGAGCAGTTGGAGGTCAAGTCACCGCCGCGCAAAACCTGGGAAACCTTGGAAACCCCAGCCTGAGGCATTGACTGCGCCAACAAGCCGCGTGGGTTCAGCGGTGGCTCAAGCGTTGCGCACCAAGCACTGGGTGAGGGCACCCACATCGGCCACCGACTCCAGCCGTTCGATCAATGCCAGCAGTTCATCGCCCTGGGCTTGCGGCATGTCGGCAATGTCCCAACACTGGCGAAACTTGGTCTCGCAGGCGGCCGCACTCAAAGGGTTATCGGGGTGGCCAATCGGGGTGTGGATGTCTTTCTCCCAGACCCGGCCATCGTGGAGCTCAATGCGGATTTGTTGCGGCCACAGCGCATTCACGTCGGGGTTGTCATTGAGGCTGACGTGCACCTTGGCGGCCAAGGCATGCAGCTCAGGGTCGGACAGGTGTTGCGGGGCAAAAGACGCGGGTGTGCACGTGCCGTGCGACAAGGTGGCGGCCACCACATAGGGGATGCACAAGCGCGCATAGTTGGGCTTGGGGTGGGGGATGTCGGGGCGCCCCACCAGCCGGTAGGTCAGGGGCGGTGCGCCCACGTGCATGGCCTTGAGGTCGTTGGGGCCAAAGTGCAAGGCGGCCACGGCTTGCTGCATGGCGTCGACCGCTGCATGGGTCAAGCGACCGCTGGGGAAGGGTTTGTGCGACAACTCGGTGATGTGCCACTGCTGGCCCAGTTGCGGCCACCAATGCGCAATGTCGTGCTCGGTTTCAAACAAGGTGTAATAGCCATAGGGGCCGGTGAGGATGTCTTGCGGCCCGGTCATGCCCGCCATGGCCAAGTCCACCGAGGTCAAACCCGCACGACCGTTGAAGCCCACTTGCAAGCCCAGCAACATGGAGCCTTCCACATGGGCTTGCATGGTGCCCGAGGTTTGGCCGTACTGGATGCCAAAGGCGTTCATCACCGTGGCCTCGTCCAAGCTGGCCAACACACCCAAACCCGCCACCACGCCAAAACCGCCGCAGGTGGCGGGGCGGAAAAACCGCATCACTGATTTGGACGCCGCACCCAAGGTGGCTGCAATTTCCACACCCATGGTCATGGCCAGCAAAAACTGTTGGCCGCTGACGGGCCGACCGGCGGCGGCGCTGCGCTCTGAAAAAGCCAACAAGGCAGGCAACAACGTGGCCATGGGGTGAACCACGGCCGGTTCGTGCACGCAGTCCCATTCCAGGGCGTGGATGCGGTAGCCATTGATCACCGCCGCTTGGGCCGCCGGCGCGCGCAGGTCAGAGCCCCACACCACCGCTTCGTGGCCTTGGCCCCATTGCTGGGCGGCCACGGCCAATTCGTGGGCATGGGGGCCGGTGCGCCCGGCCACCCCGCAGGCCAAGGTGTCCATCAAGAACACCTTGGCTTTGGCAACGGCCAGTGGGCTGAGGTTTTCAAAGCGCGAGCGGCAGACCAATTGCGCCCAAGCGGTCAAGGGGTTGTCGGTCGGGGGTGTGGCGTGTGGGTTCATGGCAGGCTCCAGTAAATGCGTTCAGGGGGTGGGCGTCAAGCCCATGCGCAGGTAAAAAAACTTCATCACCGATGGCAGCACAAACAACTGAATTTGGGCCATCACCAGCATCAGTTGCAAATCGGGGGTCACATGGCCCAGCACCAGGCCGAGCAACACGGCCACATTGCGAAAGCCGCTGATCAGGCTCACACTCATGGCCGCTTGCACGGTCAGGCGTTTGAACACCTGCCAGCCAGCCCACTGCCAAGCCAAGTTGAACAGCGCGGTCAAGGCCAACAGTTGCAGCACCAGGGCCGGGTCTTGGGTGATTTGTGCCGTCAAGCCATGGGTCACGCCCAAGGCGATGAAGACCATCAACAACACCATGCACAAGGTCCAGGCCGAGGCGTTTTGCTCAATGCGTTCAGGCGTGGCCCACACCCGCAGGGCAAAGCCGCCACCCAGGGAGATGCCCACCACCCACAACAAATTCATCAACATGCCGCCGGGGCTCAGGCCGGCCACCCCGCTGAGGGCGGCAAACAGGGGCAAGGTGACGATGGAGATCACGGTGGCGGGCAACACCACGGTCAACAGCATCTCGGCATCGGTTCCCAGCAAGGCGCAGTAAGGGCCGACCGAAATGATCGGCGGGGTGGCCGCCAACAGCAGCAAACCCACGCCCATGTAAACGGGAAGGTTCAGCCAGGGCAAGGCCAACCACACCACGGCGGGAACGATCAGCAAGGTCCACACCCACACCGCCGCCATCAATCGGGTGCGCTGCGCCCAGGCCTTGAGTTGGCGCGGGTCGATGCGCAAGGCCGACAAGAACATGGCCCCCATCGACAGGTACAGCACAAAGGGCGAGACCATGGCGGCCAAGGGTTGGGCCAGCAAGCCGGTGGCGACGCCTGCCAGCATCAAGGCGGTGGCGTGGCGGGCCAAAAACTGAGACAGAGCTTGCATGTTCAGGGCCGCGGACTCACCCGCAAGCGTGCTTGGCTGGTTGCGGCCCGCGCATGCGCGCTCAAGCCTTGAGCAGCTGAGGCAACCACGTGATCAGACCGGGCCACACCGTCATCACCACAATCAACACCAGCATCAAGCTGCAGTAGGGCAGCGATGATTTGGCCACCCGGGTTTGGCTCTCACCGGTCATTTGTTGGATGATGAATAAATTAAAACCAACCGGGGGTGAGACATTGGACAACTCGATGGTGATGATCAAAAAGATGCCAAACCACACCGGGTCAAAACCCGAGGCCAACACCAGCGGGAAAACCACCGGCAAGGTCATCACCATGGCCGACAAACCATCCAAGGCCGTGCCCAAGATCAGGTACACCACCAGCAAGGTGAAGATGAGCATGTAGGGCGACAACTCCAGCGACTTGACCCACTGACCGGTTTCACCTGGGATGCCCAACATGGTCATGACTTTGGCCAAAAACAAAGCACCCAGCAAGATCAGCCCAATCATCGAGCAGGTGCGCACGGTGGACAGCAGGGCCCGACCGAGGTTGCGCCAACTCATCAAGCCCTGCGCCACGGAGATGGCCAAGGCCCCGGCGACGCCCACGGCTGCGGCCTCGGTCACACTGGCCAGGCCGCTGTACATCGAGCCAATGACCGACAAGATCAGCAAGCTCACCGGCAGCAAGTCTTTGAGCGACTCCACTTTTTGGGCCCAGGTGTACACCTCTGGATCGGCGGGTTGCACGCTGGGCCGCCACCAGGCTTGCAGCATGATCCAGCCAATGAACATGACCGCAATGATCAAACCCGGCACCACACCGGCGATGAACAAATCCAAAATGGACACATCGGCGAGCACGCCATACACAATCATCGGAATGGACGGCGGAATCATCAGGCCAATGGTGCCCGCACCGGCCAAGGACCCCATGGCCATGTCTTTGTCGTAACCGCGCTTGAGCAATTCGCGCAAGGTCATGCGGCCCACGGTGGCAGTGGTGGCGGCCGAAGAGCCCGACACCGCCGCAAAGATCGTGCAGCCAATCACATTGACGTGCAGCAAGCCACCGGGCAAGCGCTGCACCCAGGGAGCGATGCCGCGAAACAATGACTCCGACAATTTGCTGAAAAACAAAATGTCACCCATCAGGACAAACAAGGGCAGGGTGACCAACTCGTCGGCGTTCAGGCGCGACCACACATCCTGGGCCAGGATGCGCTGAATGGGCACATCGCGAAACCATTCCAACGACAACAAGCCGGTGCCCAACAGCGCAAAGCCAATCCACATGCTCGAGCACAACAGCACGACCATGACCAACAACACAAAAACCGAAGCGATCATCATTCGGCCACACCTTGACCGATTTCGCGGTCATCGGCCAAATCGGGGGCGTCTCCGATCACCAAGCGCAACAAGCGCGCCAACAAGGCCAGGGAGAGCATGAGGGCACCCAGCGCCACAAAAGCTTGGGGAATCCACATGGGCGTTTGCATCACAAAGTAAGACACCGTGTGGCGCACATGGCTGCGCCAGGCTTGCTCGATCAAGCCGACAGTGAGCAGGCCACTGATGTACAGCGCACACAGGGTGCACAACACATCCAGGGCCCGCGCCAAACGAAACGGCAAATGGTTCAGCACCATCGCCACGCGGATGTGCGCGCCATAACGCAGCGCATAGCCTGAGCCGCTGAGCAACACAAAGGCACACAAATAAGAGGCGTACTCCACTGCCCACGGTTGCGACCACGCCAGGAACGATGCGGCCACCACCTCGACGAGCAACAGCACACTCAGCAACGCACAGGCACCCGCAGCCAGACACGCACCCAAAAAATTGAAACGATCAATCCATTCGCAACTGGAGCGAATCATGTTCATGGCACGTGCTGGGGTATGGCCACCGGCCCTCTTGCCGCCCAAAGCGGCAAGCAGCAGCCGGGGTGGTTATTTTTTGTTGGTTTTGGCCATGAAGGCCTCAATGATCTTGGCCGACTCGGGAACGTTCTTTTTGTATTCGTCCCACATGGGGCGGGTCACTTGGCGCATGCGTGCGGCCATTTCTTTGGTGGGGGGCTCGACCGTCATGCCGTTTTTGCGCAATTCGTCCATGCGCTTTTCATGTTCGGCCATGCTGACCTTCCAAAACTCGGGCTCCATCTCTTTGGCCAGGTTTTCGATGGCGTTGCGGTTTTCGGCCGACAACTTGTTCCACACCCCCATGTTGATGACCATGAAGTTGGACGCCCACAGGTGGTTGGTGGTGTAGGTGTGCTTGAGAAACTCCCAGTACTTTTGCGCCACAGCGGTGGTGCCAGAGGTCATCACCGCGTCCAAGCGGCCCGAGGCCAGGGCGGGCACGATGTCGGGGTTGTTCATTTGTTGGGGCACCATGCCCAGTTTGCTGACCATGTCGGCGGTCATGCGGTCATAGGTGCGCATGCGCACGCCCTTGAGGTCTTCAAAGCCTTTGGCGGGCTTTTTCAAATAGAAGTTTTGGCTGGGCCAAGGCACCACGTACAGCACCTTGTTGCCGCGCTTGGCCAAGTCCTCGACCCACTTGGGTCGCACAAAGCTGTGCATCACCTTCAGTTGTTCATAGTCATCGACCAAAAAGGGAATGCTCTCAAGGCCCAACAAAGGCAAATCGCCCACGTTTTGAAAGCCAGCAAATTCGGCCATGGTGGCCGCACCGTCTTCGATGGCGCGGACTGTTTCATTGGCCTTGATGCCCAAGGCGCCACCGGGGTGCACCGTCATGAGCACTTGGCCTTTGGTCACCTCGGCCACGCGCTTGGCGAAATTTTGGGCGTTCACCGTGTGAAATTCGGTGGGCCCCCAGGGCATGGAAATATCCAATTTGGTTTGGGCAGCCAACCAAGGGGCGGCAGTGAAACCGATTGACAAAATCAGCAGGCGACGAATCCATTGCATCTTGAGCTCTCCAGCGTGGTGTTGATCTGGTTCAGCCTAACAGATGCCCCACCGATATGTCAATTGTCCGGACAGTTGATGCGCCCTTTCATGTGCACCTGGCTGGTGCAAACCCAGGGGTGTGGTTCAACTGGACAGACGTTGTCGGGTAAACCCTGTGGACGCTGCGCGCCAGCAAATGATGGTGATGCCTTGTGCGCTGGTCGGATGCGGGCGCTGGTGGTAACCTCTTGGCTCCCTCTTGTTTTTGTCCGGACAAAATCCAAATGCACCGCTTGACCTCGCCCCAGTTGGGGGCCGCACCCGCATGAAGCTGACCGGCATTCGGGTGTTGGACCTGTCGCTTTTTTTGCCGGGCCCCCACCTGACCACCATGATGGCCGACCATGGCGCCGAGGTGCTCAAGATCGAGCCCCCTGGTGAGGGCGAACCGGTGCGTCACATTGGCTATCGATCGGGTGGCGAAAGCGTCTGGTTTCGCAACACCCACCGGGGCAAAAAAAGCCTGGTGCTGGATTTGAAAAACCCGCAAGACCATGCGCGCTTTTTGGATTTGGCTTGCACCTGTGACGTGATCGTCGAGGCGTTTCGCCCCGGCGTGGTCAAGCGCTTGGGCATTGATTACGACCGCATTGCGGCGATGCACCCGCGCATTGTGTATGCCTCAATTGCTGCCTTTGGCCAAACCGGCCCCGACAGCCAATTGGCCACCCATGATTTGGGCATGGAGGCCTTGGCCGGCGTGCTGAGCCTGAACCTGGGCCAAGATGGTCAACCCACCCACCCGCACATGCCGGTGTCGGACATCACCGGCTCGATGATGGCGTTGTCGGGCATTTTGATGGCCTTGTACCGGCGCGAGCAAAGTGGCCGCGGCGACTACATCGACATTTCCATGCATGACAGCACGCTGTCGTGGCTGCCCAATGCCACCGGCGCGGTGTTTGCCCAAGGCCGTGCACCCAACGTGCAGCAAGAGCGGTCCTGGGGTGGCAACTCGTTCTACAACATCTACCGCACCGCCGATGACAAGCACCTGGTGCTGGGTGCCGTCGAGCCCAAATTCATCCGCAACTTGCTCACCGCCTTGGACGCCCCTGAATGGATCGACACCGCCACCCAACCCCCAGGGCCGGTGCACGAGCCGGTGAAAGCTTTTTTGCGCGCCACGTTTGTGCAAAAAACCCGCGATGAGTGGATGCAGTGGTTCCAAGGCAAAGATGTGGCCATCGCCCCGGTGCTGGACTTGAAAGAGGCCTTCGATAGGCCTCAACTCCAGGCCCGCGAGATGCTGCTGCAAGATGCCCAAGGGCAGTTGCACATTGGCAACCCCATCAAGTTTCGCCACGAGCCCGCCCAGATTGACACCCGCTTGCCCGGCTTGGGTGAGCACACCGCGTCGGTGTTGGCGCAAACCCCTGTGCGCAAGGACCCCACATGAGCACACCCTCGCCCAGCACTGCCGATTGGGTGCGCTGGATGGCCCGGACGGTGGGCCGCGCCGAACGCGAACGCGCCGCCTTGCATGTGCTGGACTGGATGGCTTGCGCCAGTGCCGGTTCGCGCACCGAACCCGGGTTGGCCATGGGGCGTTTTGCCCGCACCTTGGCCCCAGGGCCCTGCGCCACCTTTGCTGGCCCTGGCCTGTCCGAAGGCGATGCCGCTTTGGTGAATGGGTCGCTGGGCAATGTGCTGGAGATGGACGATTTTTATCGCACCGCCATCGTTCACCCTGGGCCGGTGTTGGTGCCTGCGGCTTTGGCCATGGCCCAAGCCAGCGGTGCCACGGGGCCGCAAATGCTCGATGCACTGGTCAAGGGCTTTGACATCATGATCCGCTTGGGCCGCTCGGTGGGGCCTGCGCATTACCGGTACTTTCACAACACCGCCACCTGTGGTGTGTTTGGCGCGGCGGCCATTGGCGCGGCTTTGCTCGAACTCCAAGCCTCGGCCATGCGCGACGCGTTTGGCAATGCGGGCACCCAGGCCAGTGGCCTGTGGCAGTGCCGCTTGGAAGACACCATGAGCAAGCAGTTGCACAACGGGCGTGCCGCGCAATCGGGCTTGTTGGCGGCGCGTTTGGCGCAGCATGGCTTCACCGGGGCGCATGCGATTTTGGAGGGGGAACTGGGGTTTTTCCGCGCCCTGTGCCCAGACGCACAACCCGATCGCATGGCCGGTGGCGATGAGGGCCGGTGGTTGATCCATGACACCAGCTTCAAGCCCTGGCCAGCCTGTCGCCATGCCCATGCGGTGATTGATTTGGCGCTGGCCTTGCGCGATGCCGTGGCGGGTGCCGACATCGTCTCCATCGATGTGCACAGCTACCGCGACGCCGTGCGCATTTGTGACAAGCCCGAGCCGCGCACACCGGTGGAGGCCAAATTCAGCTTGCAGCATGCGGCGGCGGTGTGTTTGCTGCGCGGCCAGCCAGGCTTGGATGACTTTGATGTGCCCGCCACGCAAGACAGCACCGTGGCGCAGTTGCGCGCCAAAGTGCGCTTGCACGAAGACGACGCTTTGACGGCCGTGTACCCAGCGCACTTTGGTGCGGCCATGCGCATTGCCTTGCGCGATGGGCGCCAGTTGCAAGCCCAGGTCACTGATGCGCTGGGCGACCCCGAAATGCCTTTGAGCCTGGCGCAGTTGCACGGCAAGGCCCACATGCTGCTCGGTGCCACCGCGCACACCCGCGAACACATCGAGACCCTCATTGCCGACTGCGCGGCCTTGGTGGACGCCCCCAGCGTGGGCGCTGTGGCGCGCTGGATGCGTTGAGCGGCGCGCAGCGGCCCCCCTTTGGTACGAATGGAGATCCCATGAGCGATTTGAATTACTTTGACGCCGCCGATGTGGCGTCGATTCGCCGCGACTATCCCTTGGGGGCGGCATTCATGAAGCGCTTCCAAGGCATGAGCGCCGACGAGTTGCGTCACTTGCAAAACCAGCGCTTCATGCGGCTCATGTCTTTCGCTTGGCAGGTCCCGTTTTACCAGCGCCATTGGGGCCGTGCGGGCTTGCAAGCGGGTGACGTGAAAAGCTTGGACGACATCACCCGCATTCCCATGTATTCCAAGTCCGACCTGATGGCCTCGGTGGAGGCGCATCCGCCGCTGGGTGACTTTCATGGGCAAGACGTTCACCCGGTGGGTCAGCGCCCACCGATCATTTTGCAAACCACCAGTGGCACCACCGGCATGCCCCAACCCTTGTTGTTTGGCCCGCGCAGCCGCGAAACCCAAAACGCATTGCTGGCGCGCGTGTATTTGCTGCAAGGCATGAGCGCGCAAGACGTTGTGCATTCGGTGTATGGCTTTGGCATGGTCAATGGCGGCCATTACATCCGCGAGACTTTGCTGCACTGGGTGGGCGCGCAAATGCTCAGCGCCGGCACGGGCGTGGAGACGCGCTCGCAGCAGCAAGTGATGCTGATGCGCGACTTCAAGGCCACGGTGTTGGTCGGCTTTGGCGACTTTGTGAAACGCTTGTCAGACGTGGCCAAGGAAAACGGCATCGAGCCGGGGCGCGACATCCGCTTGCGCATGATCACCGGGCACCTGGGGCCCGAGGGGCGCGAGCCCATGAGCCAGGCCTGGGGCGGCTGCGATGTGTACGACTGGTACGGCGTGGGCGACACCGGGCTGATTGCCGGCGAAAGCCAGGACCAAACGGGCATGTACATCATGGAAGACGCCCAGTTTTTGGAGATCACCCACACCGAAACCGGCGCTGCCGTGGCGCCCGGCGAGCCGGGCAACATGGTCAACACCTGTTTGTTCAAAGACGATATTTTTCCCATCATCCGCTTCAACACCAATGATGTGACCCACGAGGTGATGGGCAGCTCGCCCATGGGACTGCCGTTTCGCCGCATCATTGGCTTCAAGGGCCGCAGCGACAACATGATCAAGCTGCGCGGCATCAATGTCTACCCGACCAGCGTGGGAGTGATCTTGACCCAGGAGGTGCCGGCCTTCAATGGCGAGTTTGTGTGCATCGTCACCCGCGAGGCCGGGCGCGACCAAATGACCGTGCACGCTGAAATGCGCACCGGCGCACCGGCGGGCTTGCAAGAGACGTGTCAAAACCTGCTGCGCGCGCGCTTGGGCGTGGAGTTGGCGGTGGTGCTGGCCCAGCCCGGCGAGATCAAAGACCTCACCGGCATCGAAAGCCGTCAAAAGCCTTTGCGTTTGGTGGACCGGCGCTGAGCGGTGGCGCGCGGACCCGTTGGGGCGCGGCAGGGCTGGCGCGGCCCAGGCCTCAGCGCCCAGGTTTGGCACAGCCCCGCTCGTAGAATGGGCGCATGAATTTCATCGACAAACTGCACGCAGCCGAGCGGGCCCACCAATCGCTGTTGTGCGTGGGGCTGGACCCGGACCCGGCCAAGTTGCCCGGCGCTTGGCGCGGTCAGCCGGATCGTATTTTTGACTTTTGTGCCCGCATCGTCGACGCCACCGCCGATCTGGTGATCGCCTTCAAACCGCAAATCGCCTACTTTGCCGCCCACCGCGCCGAGGCGCAACTCGAGCGCTTGATGGACCACATGCGCGCCAACGCTCCGGCGGTGCCGATCATTTTGGACGCCAAGCGTGGCGACATCGGCAGCACCGCCGAGCAATACGCCATCGAGGCCTTTGAGCGTTATGGGGCCGATGCGGTCACGCTCTCGCCCTTCATGGGTTTTGATTCGGTGCAGCCCTACTTGGCGCACGCGGGCAAAGGCGCTTTTTTGCTGTGCCGCACCTCCAACCCCGGCGGCGACGATTTGCAAAGCCAGCGCCTGGCCAGTGTGCCCGGGCAACCCTTGTTGTACGAGCATGTGGCGCAACTGGCCCAAGGCCCGTGGAATTTGAACGGTCAACTCGGCTTGGTGGTGGGCGCGACCTACCCGGCTGAGATCGAGCGGGTGCGCCAACTCGCGCCCACGCTGCCCCTGTTGATCCCTGGTGTGGGCGCACAAGGCGGCGACGCCTTGGCCACAGTGCGCGCCGGTTATCGCCAACACGCGGGCCGCACCAGTGGTCCCATCATCGTCAATTCATCCAGGGCCATTTTGTATGCCAGCAGCAGCGACGACTTCGACCAAGCGGCCCGCCGCGAAGCCCTCAAAACCCGAGCTGAACTGGAGGCCGCCCGTGCGCAGCACTGAGCGGCCTTCGGTGTTCGCGCGCTGGCTTCAGCCAGCGGCAAGTGCCATCGCCATGCTGCTTGGCGTGGGCGCGGCTTGGGCTCAAAGCAGCGCGGCCACAGCCTCCACCGCACCCACAAGCGCGGGTACCGCTGCCCACACCGCGCCCGACACCGCCGTTGCCAGCGGCCTGCGCTGGCATTGGGCCACCAGCGCCGGGCTCAACAGCTATGCCGAGCCGGGACTGATGCGTTTGCAAGGTCCAGAGATGGGCTTGCACCTGCGGCTGAGCGATGTGGCTTGGGGCGGACATTGGGGGTTGGAGGCCGATGTGCTGTATGGCCGCCAAGACTATGAGAGCACAGGTACGGGGCGTAAAACCAATATTCCCAATATCGAGACCCGCAGCCGCATCATGTATGCACACACTGCTCAGCGCACAGAAGGCCCGGCGATGGGCTTGAGTTATGGTTTGGCCGTGCACACTTTGTGGAACAACCTGGATGGCACCACCACCACCGGTGCGGGCGGTTATGTGCGCAAGGCCATCCAACTGTGGGCACCGGTGCGTTGGCGCACGGGCTTGGCGCCGGGGAGCTGGGCCACGGCTTGGACCGCTGAGGGTGGCGTGTTGATCAGCGGCCAGCACACCTCGGTGCTGTCTCAGGTGTCAGCGGTGTACCCCGATATCACCAACCGACAAGACAAAGGCGTTTACCTGCAATTCAGCAGCGAACACCGCCAAGGCCTGCGTGCCGGGGCTTGGTCGCCCTTTGTGCGTTTCACCTGGCTGGGCGACTCCGACACCGTGGCGTTTTCCACCACCACGCGCAATTACCGAGGCACCGAACCCCTGAGCCAACGCTGGCAGGTGGGTGCGCAGTGGTTGTTGCCTTGACGCCCAATCGATGAAGGTGCGGTCGGGGCAAGGGTTCGCAATTGACAAAGCCGCTCGACCTCATAGAATGAAATAACTGTTTATGTCACAGGTGGCACCATGTCCAGCACCGTTGAAAAGTTGCACGCAAGCGCCGAGCCGCTCAAATTGGATATTTCCCAGCGTGAGCGCCTGACATCACTGGCCTCGAGCAAAAATTGCACGCCTGACTTTTTGGTTCAAGAGGCCATTGAGCGCTATCTTCGGGCAGAAGAGGCGCAGCAATCCCTGATGAAAAGCGTGGATGACAGCGTTGCACACTTTGAGGCCACGGGCCTTCACATCACACTCGACGAATTCATGGCTTGGACGCAGGCGGTTCAATCCAAACGTGATGCCACACCACCGGCATGTCACGTGTAAAACTTTCCACCCAAGCGATTGGGGATGCGAAACGACTCTACGATTTTTTAAGCCAATATGACTTGACCGTGGCCGACAACAGCTCACGGGTGATGGTCAAAGCACTCCAAGCACTTGAAAGGCAACCTCACATGGGCACGCCCTTGCCCGACCGGCCGGATGTGCGAAAAATGGTGGTGGATTTTGGTGCCAGCGGTTATTTGATTTTCCACAAGCGCTATGAATCAAGCGATGTGAATGTGGTGGTCAGAATCATCCATCAAAAAGAGTGGTACGACGCAGCAACCATTGGTCTGGCGGATGACGGCTCGGTTTGATGGACTGACTTTGTCGGTTTTGTAACCCAAGTTTTACCGCTCCAAGCTCCGCGCCAAGTAGCGCCCGGTGTGGCTTTGGGGGTTGGCCGCCACGTCTTCGGGCGTGCCTTGGGCCACCACTTGCCCGCCGCCGTCGCCCCCTTCGGGGCCCATGTCGATGATCCAGTCGGCGGTTTTGATCACGTCCAAGTTGTGCTCGATGATGATGATGGTGTTGCCCGCATCGCGCAACTGGTGCAGCACTTTGAGCAGCAGGTCAATGTCGGCAAAGTGCAGGCCGGTGGTGGGTTCGTCCAAGATGTACAGCGTGCGCCCGGTGTCGCGGCGTGACAGCTCCAGCGCCAGTTTGACGCGTTGCGCCTCGCCGCCCGAGAGGGTGGTGGCCGATTGGCCCAGCTTCAGGTAAGACAGGCCCACGTCCATCAGGGTTTGCAGCTTGCGGGTGAGGTTGGGCACGGCGCTGAAAAACGCCAGCGCTTCCTCCACGGTGAGGCCCAGGATGTGGGCGATGTTTTTGCCCTTGTACTGCACTTGCAGGGTTTCGCGGTTGTAGCGCTCGCCGTGGCACACATCGCAGGGCACATACACATCGGGCAAAAAGTGCATCTCCACCTTGACCACGCCATCGCCTTGACAGGCCTCGCAGCGACCGCCGCCTTGGGCCGCAGCGACGTTGAAAGAAAACCGCCCCGGCCCATAGCCGCGCTCGCGCGCCATCGGCACCTCGGCCATCAACTCGCGGATGGGGGTGAACAAGCCGGTGTAAGTGGCCGGGTTCGAGCGCGGTGTGCGGCCAATCGGCGACTGGTCGACGTTGATCACCTTGTCAAACAGATCCAAGCCCAAGATGTCATCGTGGGCTGCGGCCTCGGCATGGGCGCGGTGGATGCTGCGCGCGGCGGCGGTGTACAAGGTGTCGTTGATCAGGGTGGATTTGCCCGAGCCTGACACGCCGGTCACGCAGGTGAGCAAGCCCACTGGGATGTCCACCGACACCTGTTGCAAGTTGTTGGCGCGCGCACCG
>Ga0209033_1000455_pt1 | contig 23651 bp, 13 predicted proteins | sample LauGreFa1BDMLBDN_2_FD_188218 | JGI IMG/M metagenome (GOLD analysis project Ga0209033, IMG submission 188218) | Freshwater lake microbial communities from Lake Michigan, USA - Fa13.BD.MLB.DN (SPAdes) (version 2) | ecosystem: Environmental > Aquatic > Freshwater > Lake | place: Lake Michigan, USA...
ATTTTCTTCCTGCACATTCTGCAGTCGCTCGTTTAAACGTGCGTCGTTAATGTGACTTTCATTTAGCGCCGCAGACAGCATCGCCGCAAAACGCGCACGCATGAAAAAAACCGTCACCACACTTCCAAGCAAAAGACCAAGAAATAAAATGGCGAAAGGAATGAATTCTTGCATGCGTTATTATTCGAAAATGAAAAAAATATTAATCTGCTAACTGATGGTAATTTACATTAAAATAAAGCAATGGTTTCCCTTCACGCACTTCACTATGCTGTACTTCACCAATCAAAATCCAATGCGATCCCGCGCGAACTTTTTCGACTAATTTGCAATCCAGTGACATCAAACTCTCACTTAGTAAAGGCGCACCGGTTACCGCTGTATGCCAAGGATTACTCGCAAAACGCTCTTCATGACTACATCCTCCTGCAAATTGATTCGACACATTTTGTTGATTCATGTTTAACACATTCACCCCAAAACTCTGGCTAATATCAATACCTGCACCCGTATCGGTATCGTTATTTAGACAACATAAAATGAGCGCGGGTTCCGCAGAAACACTCGAAAATGCCGATACCGTCATCCCTTGCAAACCATGCTCTTGCGAACTCGTTGTTAATACCGTTACACCACTTGCCCACAAACGCATAGCCTGTTTAAATTGCGTTGCATCAATTGTCATTTTTCATTCCTCAATAAAAATCTTTATAATGGGCAATTATAGCATTGTCCTTGACCGTGTAAGCGTTCAAAATGATACCTTTATCCATTTCACGCAGCGACATTTATGACTACTCCAATATATCGTAATTATTACCGTCAGCGCACAGCCAATCAATGGCGAAAAATTCCAGCCGAACAGGGTGACCCAAGTGCAATTCGCCCTTTTTTGGCGGGAAATTGGAAAATGAATCTGATTCCTCGCGCCGGTGTTGCACTCGCAGCGAGAATTTTTGATTTGTGCCAAAATATTCGTGATGTAGACATGGGATTTGCACCGCCTTTCACTGGATTATCCACTCTTGCCAATTATATTAAACCCGATTTTTTGCTACGTGAATATGGCATTGGGCGCAATGTATTTTTACTTGCGCAAGATACATTCTTCGAGTCCAAAGGAGCGTTTACAGGGGAAATTTCCGCCGATATGCTTGCTGCGATTGGTGTTGATCGCGTCATTATTGGACACTCAGATCGACGCGCTAATTTGGGAAAATATTTTGGTTTTAGCTCAAGTGTGGCGAGGCGTTTATCTAAAAATTTTCTCACGCAATCGCATCTGCATTTAAGTCAACGTGAAAATCCAGACATTAAGATTTTATCAGCCATCGCGCATTTACTTGAAGAAAGTAATCAATACGTCCTTGAAGGCTTAGAAAAATTTTTAGAACATGAATTAAACGAACGCGCGGGCGAAAGTGACGAAGCGATTCAACGCAAAGTCCACGCCGCACTGGCAAACGGTCTGCAAGTTATTTTTTGTTGCGGTGAAAACCGTGAAGCCCGTCGCGCTCATGAAACCTTTGAATTACTTGAGCGTCAAATACGCATCGGCCTTGGCGGGGTTGCGCGTCCAACTATGAATGAAGTTATCATTGCCTACGAACCTGTTTGGGCCATTGGCGAAGGGGCAAAACCCGCGTCCATTGAACAAATTGCAGAAGTGCACGACTTCATTCGTAATTTACTGATGGATTTATATGGCGAACATGTTGCAGCGCGAGTGCGAATTCTCTATGGCGGTAATGTCAAACCCGATAATATCAACGAGATTATGCAACTTGATGGGGTGGATGGCGCCTTAGTGGGAGGCGCGAGTCTGAATGCAAGCGATTTTTCGAAAATTATTCGCTTTGGGTTGCCCGATTAATTGAGTCAATTAAAAAAATAATGTCGGATTGGCTCAGCATAATCCGACATTAATAAATACAATCTATTAGATATTAGCTAACAAATTACTGCAAAATTCAGTAAGACAGTCAAATTATAGGAAATAGGGATTTGCGTACAATTAAATCCCCCTGAAATCGACGCAAAAAAAAAGCTCTCATTACCTAGTAGCAATGAGAGCGGAGATGTCAAACTATAATGAGGAGACCGCTAAAAACTTGTTAGAGCACACTATACAGATGCTCAAAATAATTAACAATACCCTTGATTATTAATTAATAATTTCCCATGAAGATACAATCCACCAATAATTCAAAAACCAACTCATCTCAAAAAAACAACATTCAAACCGATATACTGAGAGTCACTTTTATTGTTGAGTGATGATTGCATCTTAATTTCTTGCATGTATCTCATAGAGGGCTGGTATGAACAAACTAATTGCAACTATTTTCGGACGAATGCTGTCAACAATTCACCTTATCGTCATTCTCTCGTTAATCGCAGTCATTTTCAATTTTCATGAAAGCAAAAATTCGCTTGTCGCATTATTAGGTAAATCTGCAAACAATGACATAGTCATTTTAGGATTCTTTTTACTGTATGTCTTGTTTATCGGCTCATTATCAACATTTATCTCGATGAACGAACACCTTGAAGAAATAAGTAATGCACTCAAAAAGAAATCTAAATGATTTTCTCTAACCAGAACACCGGAATATAAGCAAAAAATCGTTGCACTAATCAAATAATGTGACGACAGAATCCAGAATTAGACCAGATAAGGCATAACGGTGTTGCTAGAAGCAGAATTGATCCATCGACATAGTTTGGAATCACCTGCTCCCTTTGCCTACACGATTAGCTTTTACTATTATCAAATTAACGAAAAACAAACTCTAAAAATAATTATTTTTGCCGATAATGTGTTGTCGCATTCGAAACTCATTTGAAATGAAAATTTCAAACACAATTTGATGTGATAATAAAGTATGGTTGCATATTGTTAATTACAATTTGGAGAACAGAATGATAAGTTCATCAGTCATTCCAACCATCTCGCAAACCATTCGTGAATTAAACCAACCTCTTTTAGTTAAACCTGATGAGGTTGTTGCTGCAATTACTCCTACACAGAAAGTTGCAGAAGTATCCACTAATGTTAGCGTGAATATGGAAACGCCAAGTGTCCGTTCGATTAATACGCACGCCTAATATTTAGCGAGATGTTATTTTTATAAAGTAGCCTTGTTTATTTACTTAAACAGGGCTATTTTTTTTGCAGATAAAACGTTAAAAAAATACATTAAAAAAATTAAAGCAACAAAAAATTCAGTCGATATTACGCACGTATTTTTTAGTCAATATTAAGTACAAATAAAAAGTCACTCCAAAAACTTTTTAAAATATAAAATTTTTTTACTCGTTATTTTTTTAATTTATTTTTTGGTGATCTCACCCAGAATCCTTTATGAGAGAATATCATGGCACTTATAATCAACACTAACTTAAGTTCAATTAACGGGCAACGTAATCTGAACGCTTCAGCAACAGAGCTTACAACTGCGATGACTCGCTTGTCATCTGGTGTACGTGTTAATAATGCAAAAGACGATGCAGCTGGCCTTGCCATTGCTAACAGAATGAATTCACAAATTCGTGGCATGACCGTTGCAGTTAGAAATGCAAACGACGGTATCTCACTGACACAAACTGCTGAAGGCGCGTTAGGTTCTTTAACTGATACCTTGCAACGTATGCGTGATTTAGCGGTACAATCATCTAGCAACGCAGCAGTTTCAGCTTCTGACCGCGCTAAAATGGATACAGAATTCAAAGCATTAAACGACGAGTTAATGCGTGTTGTCCAAAACAGTGAATTCAACGGCAAAAAAATCTTAAATGGTGATTTGGCATTAGGTTTGAACATTCAAGTTGGCGCAACCACAGATACTAACAGCCGTATCAGCGTTGGTGTGTCAAACATGAGTCAATTACTTGCTCCAGTTACAAAATCAACTTTAAGCCCAGCTAGCCAAAAAATCGATTCTTCATTGTCTGCTGCGATCACTAAAGCAAACAATGATGCAGTTAGTGACACAGCTTCTCCATACTATCAATTGTTAACTCCAGCTAACCAAGCGGCTAAATTAGCCAATGCGGCAGTAGTAGCGGCAAAAAAAGCGATGGAATCACCAGCTGACTTAGCGCTTGCAAAAGCGGCTTCATTAGCCAATGCAAAAGCAGCAGCGGCTTTAGCTGCTTCATCAGCAGCCACAAAAACAATGACTGCAACCAGCTTGGCAAGTACTTTAGTGTCACAAGAATTTACTGATAAAGTCAATGCAGCTGATTTTGCAACGCAAGCAACCAATACATCAGTTGTGGCAACAGATGCTGTTATTCAAGCGAAAAGCGTAACAGATGCAGCGCAAGCGTCTTCATTGTCAATTACTGCTAATACCTTAGCTGAAGCAGCAAAAGCTAACGTTGCGGCTGCAGGTCAAAATATTTATGTTACCGTAATGAATAACTTAACCGGTGACAAAATTGATATTCCAGCATCCGTTAGAAACGTATCAGGTGAAGTTGATATGACCATAGCAGGTCAAGATACTGTATTAAACCAAGCCGTGAACAGAGCAATCAAAGTAGGTAATGCATTTGGTGCAGACAGAGAAGCGCAAAAAACATTAGCTGGTTTGGCTTTAGCTAAGGTGGTTGCTGGTGCATCTTATGTTGAAGATCCGTTGAAAACAGCTTCAGCTAATGAAACTGATAAAGCGTCTTTCATTGCAAACAACTCTTTAGTACTTTCAGTTTCAACAGCAGCTGATAGCGTTGCAGCGGATTATGCGTTAGCGTCAATTAACTATATCGACGCGGCAATTGCCGTAATTGATACAGAACGCTCAAACTTGGGTTCAACTCAAAACCGTTTCACCACAACCATTGCAAACTTGCAAAACGGTATTGAAAACCAAACGGCAGCTAAATCACGTATTATGGATGCTGACTTCGCGGTAGAAACGGCAAACTTGAGCCGCGCTCAAATCTTGCAACAAGCAGGCACAGCGATGCTAGCGCAAGCTAACCAATCTGGTCAAACTGTAATGGCTTTATTGAGATAAAGGTTTATACTTAGGGTTAAGAGTGAAGCTGTTTTTTTAGCCGCTCTTAACCTTAAGTTAATCATTCAATCAGGTCTAGGTATGAGTGTCACGAAATACTTTAACACTTCACGCTTAGTTAAAAATTAAGAGGGTGTCATGAGTGAAATATCTACTATAACGCTTGCTGCTTCTGCAAAAATTCAAGCCACATCAGTTTTGTCTAATTACGTTACTGAAATCAAACAACCCATTTCGGCAGTAGATTTAAAAACAGTAGACGCAAGTGCACTGAAATTCGAAGACAATACAAAATTGAATTTAGACACTGCCAAGGCAGTAGCAACAAAAGGCAATGAGATACTTCAATATTCAAATCATAGTTTGAGTTTTCAGATAGACGATACAACAAAACACGTCATAATTAAGATCGTGGATACCGAATCCGGAGAGTTGATTCGCCAAATTCCAACGGCTGAAATGCTAGACTTTATGAAAAGAATGAAAGAATTGGAAGGTAATGCAGGCTCACTTCTTCAAACTAAGGCTTAATAATTTTTTGAGCATAAAAAGACGAATAGCTCTAACAGGATAAGATAGTGACCAATGAATTTGGTTTCATGGGGTAGAATGAAAATAATCTTTCGCACCCGATAGTATGTATAAGGCTATATCACAACGGTATTGACTTACTATCTTAACTAATCAAGTCCAAGGCCTAATTCTCTCTCCAAGTCCCCGATAGTTCCATTTTCAATTGATTTAACCCGGTAACCTTCGCTAATCAAATCTTTGATATACAGTTTGTTGTATATAAAAATAAATACGAATTGACTCAGCCCATAAGTGGCTAGCGAACACAAAAACATGATGATCGCCCATTTCCAGTCACTTCTGAAAAGGGGCACGAAACAGCCAAAGAAAAGACACGTCCATGAGAACCCCACAGGCGCTTCTCTGAGTTGATTTGTGTGCGGATTTTGAAAATAAATAGTATCGAAAGCCATTTTATACAACCCATTGAGTTTAACATCATTAAATTGTCTACTTAGATTCATGACGTGTCAAATTTTACGTTAGATATTGAACGAGGCCTGCACTTTGCCCGAACTCGACCATCACACACTATTTTCCAATTGCCACAAAAAAATTCCTTCCTATTTTACTGTTTAAAATTGGTACATTTATTGCTTATTGAGTATTTGTAAAAGCAATGTCAATTTAATGGCATTCAAAAACATTATATTTACTAGAAAAACACTTTAAAACGGAGTATTTATGGCACTTATCATCAACACCAATTTAAGCTCAATTAACGGGCAACGTAATTTAACGTCTTCGGCAACATCACTTTCGACATCAATGACACGCTTATCATCTGGCGTAAGAGTTAATAGTGCAAAAGATGATGCAGCTGGTCTTGCTATTGCTGACAGAATGAACTCTCAAATTCGTGGTATGACAGTTGCCGTTAGAAATGCAAACGACGGTATCTCACTTACACAAACTGCTGAAGGCGCGTTAGGTTCATTAACTGATACCTTGCAACGCATGCGTGACTTAGCGGTACAATCATCAAGTAACGCCGCTGTTTCAGCTTCGGATCGCGCTAAAATCGACACTGAGTTCAAAGCATTAAACGACGAGTTAATGCGTGTTGTCCAAAATAGTGAATTTAATGGTAAAAAAATTCTAAACGGTGACCTCGCTACTGGCTTAAATATTCAAGTGGGAGCCACTTCAGACACCAACAGCCGTATTGGCGTAGCAGTATCCAATATGAGTCAATTATTGGCCCCCGTGACGAAAACAACACTCAGTCCAGCCAGTCAAAAAATTGATTCTTCCTTGTCTGCCGCAATCACTAAAGCCAGTAATGACGCAGTCAATGATTCTACTTCTGCTTATTATCAATTGTTAACACCCGCTAACTCAGCAGCTAAATTAGCCAATGCAGCGGTTGTTGCCGCAAAAAAAGCAATGGAATCACCTACTGACTTAGCACTTGCAAAAGCCGCATCAGCAGCCAACGCGAAAGCAGCAGCGGCATTAGCCGCTTCATCTGCAGCCACAAAAGCCACAACAGCAACGAGCTTGTCAAACGAATTAGTGTCACAAGAATTTACTGATAAAGTGAATGCATCTGACTTCGCTATTCAGGCAACCAATACATCTGTTATCTCAACAGATACTGTTATTCAAGCGAAAAGTGTAACCGATGCAGCTCAAGCAGCTTCACTATCAATTACAGCAGCATCATTGGCTGACTCGGCAAAAACCACTATTACCGCCATTAGTCAAAACGTTTACTCCAACATCATGTTCAGTTTAACTGGGGACAAAATTGATAAACCCGCTTCTGTCAGAGATGTGTCAGGCCAAGTAGATTTAGCGGTTGCTGGTCAAGATACCGTTTTAAACCAATCAGTAAACCGGTCATTTAAAGTAGGTAATGCATTTGGTGCGGATAGAGAAGCTCAAAAAACCTTAGCTGGATTAGCTGTAGCGAAGGCGATTGCAGGCGCTTCTTATGTTGAAGATCCATTGAAAACTGCGTCAGCAAATGAAACCGATAAAGCTTCTTCAATCAGTAACAATAAATTAATTTTAGATATTTCGACTGCCGCTGACGGCGTAGCAGCGGATTATGCATTATCAGCGATTAACTACATCGATGCAGCCATTGCTGCTATTGATACAGAACGCTCAAACTTAGGTTCAACTCAAAACCGTTTCACCACAACGATTGCTAACTTGCAAAACGGCATTGAAAACCAAACTGCAGCTAAATCCCGTATTATGGATGCCGATTTCGCAGTAGAAACTGCAAACATGAGCCGTGCTCAAATATTACAACAAGCAGGTACAGCGATGTTAGCTCAGGCAAATCAATCTGGCCAAACCGTCATGACCTTGTTGAGATAATCAGCACAGAACATAGCAATGATTTTTTGACGTAAAAACAGGCGTTATGATCTGGCAACTACAATGCCGACATAACGTCTGAACGCGTAAGTCTAAGATATTATTTATCGGATAAAGCTATCAATCAATTGGATAATTTAGTATTCACCCTCAGCACCGTTAATTTCAAGCGCTTTTTGATACAACAATTTTTTCTTCGCGCCCGTAATTTCAACTGCGAGTGAAACGGCTTGTTTCAAGCTACACTGTGCAAGCAGAAGTGTTAACACACGCAACTGCTCAGACGTTAAGTCAATATCTGCACGGTTAATTTTTTCTGCGCCTTCAACAATAACAACAAATTCGCCTCGACGCATATTCGCATCGCGCTCAACGAGAGCTAACATCTCACCCAGCGGTAATTTAACAATCGTTTCATGTAACTTCGTTAATTCACGCGCAATCACAATCGAGCGCTCAAGTGGCAGAACACTCGCCATATCCTGCAAACAATCTAAAATACGATGACATGACTCATAAAAAACCCAAGTCGTCGGTATCTCAGCACGCTCTTTGAAAAATGTTTGCCTTGCCCCTGACGTGCGTGGCGTAAATCCTTCGAACGTAAATGGCGTAATCGCCACGCCAGCCACCGATAAAGCGGCAATTAACGCACAAGCGCCCGTGATGGGAACAACCGTTAAATTCGCTTCATGCACCGCTTTGACAACAGGCATACCGGGATCGCTAATCAGCGGCGTTCCTGCATCCGATACCAGCGCAATTGATATTCCCGAACGAAGTTTTTCGATAATGTCTAACGCGGCTTTATCTTCATTATGTTGATGCAGCGCAATGACTTTATTGCTAATTCCATAATGTTGTAGCAACATTTTAACGTGACGTGTATCTTCAGCAGCAATCAAATCAACACTTTTTAACGTGTCAATTGCCCGAAAAGTGATATCAGCCAAATTGCCAATAGGCGTTGCCACGATGTAGAGCGTACCGGATGTTTGAGTCATATTTTTTCTCTTAAAATGCGTAAAATACGCGTTCTATTTTCAATATTTAAAAATCAATAAAGCCACGATGAATACAACGAAAGTTCCTAAAACAAAAGCAGCGCATTTACGCAGTGGTGAACTCGCCGAGCAACGCGCATGTGACTTTTTACTGTCAAATCAATTCACACTCGTTGAACGTAACTTTCGCTGTCCACATGGTGAACTCGATTTAATCATGCGTGAAGGAGAAACACTTGTAATTGTTGAAGTCCGTTTTCGAAAAAATGCCAAATACGGCAGCGCATTAGAAAGCGTGACCGCCTCAAAACAAGCAAAATTGATTGCCACAACCGAATTTTATCTCAACACGTTAACAAGCGATATGCCTGCCATACGTTTTGATGTGATTGGAATCTCAGGAGAAGGGGAATTGCAATGGGTTCAAAATGCGTTTTGAGCGTAGCTATTCTCTAATTGAAAAGTCGCTACGCTAGAACGGGCAAGTAAACAAGATTAACTTGAGGATTTCACTTTTTTGTTATGCACAGATTGTGATTTTGTCGATGCCGCTGCAACCGCTACAGAAGGCGCTCTAACGGTTAATTTATGACCTTCAATTAACGTATTTTTAGCAGATAATTTATTCCAATCGGCAAGTGACTTTGCATCAACGGCAAACTTCTGAGATAAACTTGTTACGGTATCACCTTTTTTGACGACATAAGCTACCGTTTTTACTTCTGTTTTACTTTTTTCGTTTGATTTATCTGTTAATGTTGAAGCAACAGAAGCTATTTTTTCATCTTTTTTATTATGATGACCTTTATCTTTTTCAGCTAATTTTGCTTTATGTAACGCCAAAATAGGCTTTGCATCTTTCACATCATGCTGGCGAATTGGGTCTTGACGCACATCCACTTCGTTTTTGTTATCGTCAGCGTCATAACTTGATGAAACCCATTCTTCAAAAGGCAGTTGCGCTAAGTTTTCTTTAAATCCTTCCGCTTTCGCAACAGGAATCAATAAACGACGAGGACCTGAACCTTCTGGTGCTGTTTTCTTTTTATTAAAGGCAGGATTGAGCTTTAAAAAATCATGTAGCGACATATCCGCCATTTCAGCTGCTTTTGATAAATCCAATTGCGCATCTAAAGGCACAATTTCAAAATAAGGCTTATTTGGAATGTGATGTAAATTGACATTATATTCATTGGCATTGGCAAAGATTTTAGCAATGGCAAGCAAACGGGGAACGTAATTTGTCGTTTCATCAGGTAATGAAAGAGACCAATAATCTGTTGGCAAATTACGGTATTCATTGCGTTCAATTGATTTTCTAACGTTACCTTTTCCGTAATTATACGACGCAAGCGCAAGCAACCAATCACCATCAAAGGTTTCACTTAACTGTTTTAAGTAGGTTGTCGCGGCTTTTGTTGACGCATAAACGTCACGACGTCCGTCGTACCATGAATTTTGTTGCAGTCCAAACATTCTGCCCGTTGACGGGACAAATTGCCAAAGGCCCGACGCCTCCGCTTTTGAATACGCATTAGGAATAAATGCACTTTCCACAACAGGCAACAGCGCTAATTCACCAGGAATGTTTTTGGCTTCGATTTCGTCAAGAATCAAATGCAGATAAGGCTCTGCGCGTTGTTGAATCGCGTTAAGCGCATTAGGATGACTCAAATACCAATTGATTTCATGATCAATGCGTTCATTTTCAATTTTAGGTAGTGAGTATAAAGACAGTAAACGTGCCCACACCGTATCTTGGTTTTGAGCAACAGTCTTGCTAATTTCATTTTTATCTGTCGGTTGATAGTTATGAAAATAACCGTCAACGTACTTTTTGTCTTGTTGAGCAACGTCTGAATCAAGATCATTAACGCTAAGTGCGTCTTTTGAATTTTGCGTACAACCCGCCGCTGTAAGCGTCAGTAAGAGTAATAATAAATTAACGTGCCTGTTTTGTTTAATCGTCATCATTTAACCTTGGTAATTATGAAGTGGTTTGATTATAGTAAGAATTTAGCTCAAAATCATTAAAACGCGCTTAAATTGAGAGGATTTTATGAAACGTGATTTTTTGTTTGCTTATTTCCAAACGCCCCGTGGTAAATTGTTAAAAGAGCTTGAAGTCGCTTATTTACAGCGCTCAATTACCGTAGGCTGCCAACAGACACTACTTCAAATTGGCGGTCTTGGCTGGGAAAATGAATTTATTGATTGTTCGCTGTACCAAAATTTTTCGGTACTAGATGCCAAGAAATTAGGGTCAGATGAAGCACTAAAAGTCAGCGCGAAATCTTATGCACTTCCTTTTCAAAGTAATTGTTTTGACATGATTATTGTGCCGCACCTCCTTGAATTTGATGCTTCACGCTTTCAAACGGTCCGTGAAATTGAACGAGTACTCAAACCTGAGGGCATCCTCATTATCATCAATTTCAACCCGTGGAGTTTTTCAGTATTGTATCAATTTCTTCTTGATAAACGCCGTCTTGCGGATTCGTGGAAAGGGCACTTTATTTCACGTGCACGCTTATTTGATTGGCTCAAATTGCTGAATTTCGAAGTCAACAGCAAAACAGAGTTTTATTTAAACTCAACGAAAACAAAACAAGGCCTTCAAGCTTTGAATAGTTTTTCCATTTCCTCCAGTGCGTACGCAGTGCGAGCCATTAAACGTCGATTCAACCCAATTCCTATGACACACGTCCAATCCCTCGTTACCAGACTCGCCATTGCAAATCCCATTGGCGCAACCGCAAATCGCCATGACTGATAAAGTCATTATTTATACCGATGGCGCGTGCCGCGGCAATCCCGGAAAAGGCGGCTGGGGGGCTATTTTGCGCTACAAAGGAACACTAAAAGAATTACACGGTGGCGAACACGAAACAACCAATAATCGCATGGAATTAATGGCCGCTATTTCGGCGTTAGAAGCGCTCAAAAAACCGTGTGAAGTTGACCTTCACATTGATTCAAAATACGTTTTAGACGGGATCACTAAATGGCTGCCAAATTGGAAAAAATCCGGTTGGAAAACAGCTGCAAAAGCGCCTGTCAAAAATGACGATTTATGGAAACGCCTAGATAGTGCCATTCAACCACATAAAATTAATTGGCAATGGGTCAAAGGTCACAGCGGCAACGCTGGCAATGACCGCGCTGATGCATTAGCTAATTTAGGGATTGATTCCCTGCGGTAATTTCAAAAAAATCCTAAACCCAGTCCACAAAGGTGATCATTCACCCAATAATATCAATATATTACGCTATATTGATAGCAAGCATTCTATTGCGTTTTCTCGTGCGACACATCCCCACCAAAAAATCGATAATACCCTCCAAAGTTATTATGTCTTTTTTAAAGATTGGCATAAAGCAATCCACAACGTTTTGCACTTGCCCAAAAAGACAATATCCTTAATTTCAACAAGCAAGGCAGCATCAATAGCACAACATGTTAGCGACGCCTAATCGTCAAATATCAATATATTGATGCATGCAAAGTAGCGTAAATAATGAACAACTGAAAAGGTAACTTTTATTAGCGCCTAATGCTAAAAAAAAATGCGGATACCATTCAGCGACAATACATGATGTTTATTCTGAAATTTTAGATTGATATATGACAACTAAAGACAAAACCGCTCCTGTACTCTCTGAGGCAACGCCAAAGAAAGGCATGACATCTGTTGACATCACTCAAAACGTGATTTTCACGTTTAACGAAGCTATTGTCGCTGGCAATGGAAAAATCATTATCAGCAACGCAAAAGGCGATACACGCATTATCTCGCTCAACCCTTTAGATAGTACGTCTAGTCAAGTCAGTTTTTCTGGTAAAAATCTGGTTATCAATCCGCTAGACAATTTGCTTGCTAACAGTCGCTACAGTATCCAAATTGACAATAAAGCCGTTAAAGACGCCAGTGGCAACTTCTATGCGGGCATTAAAAACACCACCACTTTATCTTTTGATACAACTGACACCAACGCGCCCAAATTTAAAACCAGCAGCCCCATCCTTAATGCAAAAAACATCGCAGCCAATGCCACGTTGCGCTTTACATTTGATGAAAAAATTAAACTCGGCACTGGGAATTTCACGCTAATTAGCGAAAACGATACCCGCACAATTCCCATCAACGATGAGCAAATCACACTATCGGGCAACACGTTAATCTTTAATCCAGCAGTGGATTTGAATGTAAAAAGTCAATATAAAGTGCGTATTGATGCTGGGGCGATTCAAGATTTAGCGCCCGTAGCGAATTCAGCACTTGGCGTTAATGTAAACTTCACGACCAAAGCAACTGGCGATAAACAAGTCCCCATTATTGAAGACTACACCATTGACAGTAAGAATAATAACCTTCAACTGATTTTTCAAGAACCCATTAAAATGGGCAAAGGTAGTTTCAAATTAAGTACTAATGGCGAACCTCAACTCGTTATTTCAGCTAACGACGTGTCAATTCATGGCAACGTTGCAACCCTCTCTGCAACGCTTACTCTGGGAAAGACCTACACCATATCGGCACCGAAGGGCTTTGTGAGGGATTTGGCAGGTAATGCCCTTAACGAATGGACAGCAAAAGTATCCCCCTCTTCCTCCCCTGATGAACACAAAATAGTCCCGCCCACTCTGGCAACATTGTTAGCAATGAACCCAGACACCGATTTCATTAGCGCCGCTAAAGCCGCACTCATTCCAACTGAAGTGGCCTACAATCAAATGATCGCCAATCGAATTACGATTCGTGATACACCCGCTAATATTCAAAAGTATTGGGATACGTTAACCCTACTGAATTTAGATCCGCCCTTTGGTCGTATTGAATTTAAAAACACAGATGGCTCTAACATTTTAAATCCGATTTTAGAATTGAAGTCCTCACAATTTGAACTCGATCAACAAACCGATGCAACGCATGGATTGCTCAAATTTATTACCAATCATTACAAACTCGTTATTTCAGATTTAAGTACTTACGATATTGACAACGCCAATAATGAAACCTTAATTAGTCAGTTTATGGTTCAAGATACGATTGAAAATATCACTAAAAATTGGTCAAAACTTGAAAAAGCACTCGAACTAGGAAAACTGCAAGGCATCAAAATCACAGATGGCACAAATTTAAACATCGTAGATTTAGTGAAAATCAATCAACCGTCAGGCGGCAGAAATCCAACGTTTGCGGGAATTAATCAAACCAGTTTAAATTTACTCAAAATGATTCAATCGGATCATTTTTTTAATGTGGATGTTTATGTAGATAGTTTGCCTACGGATATGTGGACTGCGCTCAGTGACGTTAAAAAATCCAACAGCCACATTAACTCACTTAGTATCATCTTAAAAGAAAACGCGTTAATTTCTAGCCACGCGTTTTTATCTTTGCAAGATGCCTACAACCAAAAACCTGGAACCGAGGCAACCCCCAACAATGTTGCGGGATTGAAATTAGATTCAAGCAAAATCAATAATTTAATTTGGAATATATCCGATATTCAAGATATTGATAATGTAGATACACCCATTATTCACCTTGTACCAACGCCTGCAGATAAAAATAAAATCATTAATATTGATTTCCAAAATACACTAAATGATTATGTGTTTAATATTAATGATATTCACAGTATGTTGAGCTCGTATTTTTATCAATACGTAATAGGTCAAAATAATTTAGGCGTAAAATTCACATTTAGTTTAAATAACGCTTTTAATATTGCAGATACGAGCGCTAACATCAATGCAAATATTAATGCCATTGCTCAACTGATTAAACTCAATAGCGTCATTTTAAAATCCACCGATAATAATAGTATTCATTGGCATGTTGTTACCGATGAAATTCATGCGTTAACCATCGACCTGAACACAAACAAAGTTATAGATAAGGCGAACGCGGTGTTAGTGGATAAAATCAACCACTTTTTTGCCTTAAATAAAGATTTGTCGCTGCTTATTTACAATTCACTCGATCAATTAAGACAGTTAGATTTATCAGCGATATGGAATACAAACGTGATCATAAAAGTCGCGGATTCCGTAAGCCGTAGCGATGCACCAATTACGATTTTAAACAGCAACCACCATTTAACCATTGATCTATCCAATGTGAAAGACATCACCAAGGTCAATGTGAGCAGTAATTACAATCACATGGCAGATGTAGAGGTCACAACAAGCGATAATTCGATTATTCACTTTATCATTGAAGACATTGAGTTCACACAATTAACAAAATCTGCGTTCAGAGGCATCGACTCCGCCGAATTGACCCTCAATGTTGACGTTAATACCATGTGGCCAGTGCTATCTCAAACTGATGATCACACGAGTTTAGTGATTGAAGATACCGCGAGTAATATTTCGAAATATTGGCAAGCCTTAGTTGAACAACCATCAAGAATTAAAGAAATCATTGTCACCGATTCGCAACCCATAACCGTCAATGATTTGTTTTTTGATCCTCTCAACACCCGTGATTATTTTGCAAAATTAAACCCAAACAGCGTAGATTTACTAAAAAAAGTCAACTACAACAACGATAAGCAAGTTTTCAATATCGCCAATACCTTAGGGGGTGTCCCCTCTAATGATTCCAATAGCGATGGAAAAGCGGATCTTTGGGATGCGCTAGCAAATTTAGGACTAAAAAACACACTCAATTTCATTGATGACAATGAAAACTTGAGTGTTACGGTTGATGATTTAAGCGCTTTTCAACATGCGAAAGCGAGCTCGATTTTGCATGGTTATCGCTTTAATGGCAGCAACGTTCATATCGGGTTATCGACAACCGATGACGAAAACAAAGCCAATTTGGCAGATAACTGGGATTTCTTTTCTACACAAAATACGCCTCATTTATCATTTAGCACCTCCAATGCAACGCAAATTCATCGACTCATCAATTCAACATTTAATCAGTTTATAGAAAAATTCAATACCGAATCCGCCACTGTTCAAATTGCGGATTCTGTTGAAAATTTAACCATGTATTTTGACGATGTAGTTGCGCTCAATGAGGTGGGCGTTGATACTCAAGTTTATATCACCGCGCCACATACCAATTTACCCATTGAAAAAAACAGTAATGGCGATTTGGCGGGCAGTTTGGATAGTGTATTGCCGATGGGCGTTTTAAATGCGGGGCATTACACGCTAAGTCAAAGTGATGCCGTTTCAGATACCGATTGGTTTAAAATCATACTCGATGCGGGCGTATCCTATCAAATCAATGTCGATGACAGTCCCTCTGCCAAAGGAATACTTGGGGATACTTATTTTTATGGCATTTATGATAAAAACGGCAATGAAATAGAAGGCTTTAAAAACGACGATTCAAACGGCTCTAAAAACGCTCAAGTCATTTTCACCACTAAAGAATCGGGCGTGTATTATTTATCTACCGGCGCTTATTTCAGTGAAAATACAGGTGCTTACACATTATCTGTTCGCCCTGTATCTTCAAGCGATAACACGCTTAGTGTCAATGCAAGTCAACTTAAAAGCAACAATGCACTCACCGTTTTAAACGCAATAGAGAACAGCTATAGCCTATCTATCACGTTATCCAAAGACGATAGTATCATCGATTTGTCGAGCTTATCATCAAGCACCCTCTCTAAAATCACGCTTAAACCCACTGACTTAACCCTTCATAAAAACGTGATTGTTGATAGCAAATCAAAGGTTAGTATTGATTTAAGTGCGCTCACTCACATCGAAAACAAAGTGACAGAGCAAATCACTAAAGAGGGTATCGAGCTCATTTTTACCGATACCACAGGAAAAGAACACACCCTGTCATTAGTAGGTCTACACGATAACACCAACATTTCATTTAATCGTAGCGTTGAAATCACCTATCGAGATTTAGCGGCAAATATTTCTGCAAACTGGGCAGCATTAAAAGCCATGCCCCAAATCACGCATATCGAGGTGTCTGATAACGGGCTTGTAAGCGTTCCAGATTTATTTAAAGTAGATAATAACACCTCCTCAATGGACGTCGTCAACGCAAGCACGGTGGCGCTGCTTAAAAAATTCAATTTAACAAAAGAGGCTGAAGGTTTTCGCATTTTGATTGAAAACAACACGGGTGACGATGTTGTACCTAATGCGTCATCGCTTATGTGGACGAATTTAAAAAATATCGGTTTAACTGCGCCCGTTCATCTTGTCGCGGCAGGTCACAATTTAACGCTTTCTGACAGCAGTTTAGCGGCCATTCAACACGCGATAGCCAATCACATTATTGTCGATTTTCAATCACAAAATACGGGCAATATTGATTTTAACGGTGATTTTACCAAAATAGGTAACATTACCGATGCAAACGTCTTTGAGCGAAATTTAAATAGCGCTCCCATTAAATTAGATGCGTCAGGCCTAAGTGCTCCCATTGATACCTCTGTGGTAAAAAACATCGTGCAATCTGCCATCTACGAGGCGTTGACGACAACGGGAATTACGCCCTATTATTATTTAACGCCCAAAATATCCGATTCCGCAGCGGCCATTAGCCAACATTTGGCAAGTCTTAAAACATTTGAAACATTTTTCACGAATTCCCAAATACAGCTCAGTGATGCCACCTTTCCCGTTATCACCGTGCATAACATTCAAGATATCACCACTTATCAATCGGTATTAGACTCCATTTCCAATGGGAGTTATGGGTTGCAGATAGCCGATACATGGCATGATTTAAGTACGTTAAATTTAACGACTAACGAGTTAGGTTTTGCAACACTGGTGATTACCCCTTCTGATTTAGGCAATAGCGATCACGCTCAAATCGCGTTGACCGTACCAAGCAACACCGAAATTAACGTTGATTTGACCGCATTCTCAAACATTACCAAGGTAGTTAAAACTGTCACCGACAAACAAGTATCGCTCGCTATCTCGCTTCAAGATGATCCCCTAACCCATACGTTGACACTAAAAGGCGCAACATCTCAATTTGTCGTGATTCAAACCCCCCACTTATCTGACCTTGTTTCTGTTTCTGCAGCGAATACAAGCCTTGGAAAAGAGGTATTGGCATCGCAGGCGTTGTCCTATGCGGTGAAAAATGTTGGCACGTTTGACGTTTACGATTCAAAAGAAAATATTATCGCTCACCTAAGTGATCTCATTACCATCAATAAAGCAGGAAAACTCAACACTATTATCGAGCGTTCTGGTCAGGCGCTGGATTTAGGCAATATATTGAGCGCTTACGATCTCCCCATATTAGGCGCAACAGAAAACATCATTGCAGCCTCTAATGTGCCTTTTGTTTTTAAAAAACTCGGTGACAACGATAAATTTTCAATTTATGACACCTCGAGCAACATATCCAAAAATTGGCAAAGTATTTTAAATAACAGCCAAAAACTAACGTCAATCACCGTCACAGATAATGGCTCGATTAAAATTCCTCTACAAATCGATGCACTAGGGCAGATTAAAAATTTAGATGTGCTTGGAAAAATACAACATCCTAGCCAAACCAGTGTGCTATTTGAAACGGATTCACCTTCCATTTTCACGCAAGAAGTCGCGATAGTAAATCAACAATTAGCCGCGTCAACATTAAATATTGCCTTAGCCTATACAGGGGGCGCACTCAATATCACCATTTTAGATATTCTTGCATTTCAAATGAGCGTTTTTTATGGCGGTGTGACAAAGTTGCTTTACATGAACAGTGTCGACTCAATGACCATGCACCTAACGGGGAAACTAGGCGATTTAGCCTCATTTACCAATTCGGGTATCATCAAACGTGATGCAACATTGAAGAAAATTCCGCTAAAAATCATTTTTGATAGCCAAGATTGGAATGTGATTGACGCGCCATTGGTCGATGGCATTTTAGCCTCGCCGCTTTACAGCGAAATCATGACCAGCACGTCTTTTCATAAATTTGATAGTCTTGCTGTAAAGTCGAACTCTTTTGCTGCCATTTATGCTGATGTCGCGAATATTAAACAATTCACCGATACGCTAACAAACAAGTTAAAAATCATTTTAAATAATAACGAAACCGTCATTTTAAAAGTCAATATGCTCTCCGATGACGTCAAAAAGTATATTTTCAATAATTTAGATTCTACTTCGCTCAACTCGTTTGTCATCGAAGATAAAACCAGTGAATTAGCAAAACTCGATATCAGTCAAATTCAACATACCGCAAACTTCACTTTAAAACCGATGGATTTAGACGGGCGCATCAGCGAAATAATGACTAACAACGGCATTATCCACGTTGATTTATCTGCTTTTGATCATCTTATTATCGACAAGCAACCCAACGCTCAAGGCGGAACAGATTTACTCATTACCCAAAATGGCGTCTCGTCTACGATGACATTTGATCAGGTTCCATTCGCTAATTTAAAAATAACGTATCAAGATACAAATAAAACAAATCAGTATTTACATCACACCTCCGCATCTAATTTAAGCGTAGAGGCGCCAGAGAGTGGCGAAAAGCTGATTGTAACGGATACGTTTGCAAATATTTGGGAAAATCGCGCCAAACTCATCCATAACGACCGTATTGCCAGTATCAATGTGTCTGATATAGCGGGCAAAATTGATATCAAAGCACTAGACGATATCAGTATCGAGTTATTAACTAGCCCTAAGATTCACTTTCAAACGACAAATGAAATTAGTGTACACATCACAGATCTACGTGATTATAAATGGGTTCCGGTACTCATGGCAGGAAGAGTCCCCGTTTTACATATTATTTTAGATAATGATCATCCCTACATTACCAATGATGATGCGCAAGCTTTTCAGCAATTTTGGGAGACCAGTAAAACGACCGCAATTGATTTGACTATAAACAGTCGGAATGTCACGTTGAAAGTGTCAGGCCCTCTTCCCGTTATTACAGAACAACAAAAACAAGGGTTAAAATTTATTAACGTCAACAAAATCATTCTTGACGGTTTACCTCAACAAATAGACACAAGCATCATAAAAAATATTGCCGACTTGGGTGTCTTACAAGCATGGAAAGCCAATTCTACCGTCCCTAAAAATACAGACGTGCTTTATCATGTGACAGACTCTGCAGAAAAAATATCTGCTAATTTTGATCAACTTGTACTCTTTAGTGAACTCTATAGTACGAATAGTGCTTTTTCTGATCAGGTAAAATTGCCTGTTATTTCCATATCCGCCAAACAATTCATTGACGGCAAAGCACTTTTAACGAAATTGAGTAGCCATTATTTACTCTCCATTTCTTATGATAAAAATGATGCGAAAACATTGGATCTACGCAGTCTATCCAACACCTCCGTTGAGCTAAAACCTAGCGATTGGTCAGCGGCAGCCGCGCTAAGCGATATTAAATTTGATGCGTCATTAAAGGGCATTGATTTAACTGCACTTGCATCATCTAATGCCAATCTTGCTGCCGTACAAAATGCTGTTGCTCAATCTAACGCAAATACGATTAAAATTTATGAACCTCTTATTGCCTCTGGGGATAGGGTAGATAATTCAAAAATTATCGCCGGCATTGCAACCGATATTCCCATTGCACAAGCGCTTACTTACGCATTACATCCAACTGTCAAAGCCATTACCCTCAAAGATACGGCAAGCAATATAGAAAATGGCTGGAGCCAAATTGTCCAAGCGTATAAATACGGAAAATTGACCGGCTTAATGGTTACCGATTCAGGTACGATCAAATTACCACTCCTTAACGATATTGAAAAAAACATTACGCCGTTAATTGATCAAAATTCACTTCCGCAATTTGTCTACTGCATGGATGCAAAAGACGTGGCAAATAGTGATGTATCTGCCATTATCGTCAATAGTAGTGCGTTTGATATCAATAAATATTGGTTAACATTGGCAGAAAAAGCGAACGCGATTAAAGAAATTGTCGTTAGTGATCAAGGTGCGGTGATGGTGGCGGATTTGTTTCATTCTGCGCTCGATTCTACCGGTAATTTTAATCAGGCAAATCAAAACAGCCTGCAATTAATCAAAAATCTGTCTAAGGCAAACAGCGTCATTATTGAAACCCGCTTTTCAGACAGTCGCAGTCAACTTGATATCAATGAATTACCGCTAGGAATGTACCCCACTTTACGTCAGCTAAAAACCGAAATGAACGGCACCCATATTCATTTGGTAGCAAGCAATAAAGTGGATACTCGTATTTCAACGCACGACTTGTTATTCCTGCAAGAAAATATCAAAAACAATGTAGTGGACGATTTCACGCTAGAGTCATTCAATAATTCAAAAGACAACCCGCTTGTGATTACATGGGATAAACCGGATTTTATCTATGCACCGTTGATTACCAACGCCAATACATTGCAACTTGCTGAAAAATTCAATGGAAATGATAAAACGGCTGCAGGCGGCATTCAATTTAGTGAATCCGCTGCCTTTACCGCGCCACAGGTGAATCAATTCATCAAATCGTTTATTTATAAAACACTTCAAGACATGAAATTTTATGAATATTCAAGCATTCCCGCTATTAGTAAAATTGAAGATTCAGCAAGCGCTATTGAATCCAATCTGGGCGCAATTTCAACATTGATTACGCAAACCCCTAAATTATTTGGCGTCAATTATGACTATATCAATTTGCAAACCAGCACCGTTGATCCAACGATTCATATCAATGATGGCGCTAAAGTATTGCAAATAGCTAGCACTGATATTGCACGATTTGCGCCTGCACTAAAAGCCATTGAAGGCAGTTATTTGCTCGTCATCAAAGGCAGCTCTAGCGAATTGAATTCGATGGATTTGAGTTTGCTCGATATTGCAAAACACCCCAATATTAAAATCGAACTCAAGCCAACTGATTTAAAAAATGATATAGCCATCAAAGCAACGTATACGTTTGACGAAAAAGACGGTACAGGTAAAGTATTAAATACCTATCAAACGCCCAGTTCGTCAATTATAAGCGTGGATTTAACCGCTTTATCTTCAGTGAAAACCATCGTAGCGCCCCCTGATTTATTGGCAAATGGTGAACTGGCCAAAGATGTTGTCAAGGTCACGAACCATAATGGTCAAACGCACGCTATTTATCTTCCCAATAAAAGTATTATGACGGTCTACAAACCGCTTGACTTAATTGCAGAGGCGGCGTCAACAGGGACCAATCAAGAATTTGTCACTGTCGCAGAGGCGTTAAACATCGCGGCCAATAACACGGTATTGACACTAAAAATTAAAGACAGCGCGTCAGAGATTGCCCGTCATTTTGACGCCCTCATCAATATACAACGTGCGGGAAAATTGCTTGATGTCTCGGTGAATGATCCTGTAGATGGTCAATATGTGTTGCCGTTCCCTAAATTGAGCACGACCAATCAAAATTTATTAGCCAGTCAAGTAATTAACTTAACTCACTGGAACGCGAGTACGTCAGATATTGCTAAAAAGTTTGCAAACAGCAATGTCACGTCTATTAATGTCATTGATTCGCTTGCCAACATTCAAAAAAATATTGATATTTTGCAAGCCGATAACAGTAAGATTCACACCGTGTCGTTTACCAATGACGATACGCAAAACGTTCTCAGCTTAACGTATGATCAATACGCAAACGATGTGGACGTATTAGCCAAAATAGCAAGTCCACATTCCATTGTGGTGACCTCAGGAAAATCCACTAATTCATCGAATTTCTATAAAGCCGGAAATTCAATGGAGTCACTCAATTATTACGGCATATTGAAAAATTTGGATGTAGACCATAACAACGTCACCCTAAAATACAACGCCGCTAAAAATGAAGTGATTAAGATGACGCATTTCAATAGTGGCGATAGTGTGCAATTCACTGGTGCGGACAATAAAGCCATAAGCATTGCGCAATTACATTTCTACAATACCAGCGTGGACAACCAATTTGGCGTGTTAATTTCTACCGCCCCCTCCAATCAGAACACGTTTAATGGCGTTTTCATTGCCGGTTTAACGTTATCTATGCTCAACAAAAATGCGACTGATGACATTATTTTTGATGATAACACACTGGATAATATCAATCTTGAGACATATCAAGGTCATATTGCAATTGTAGGAACTCCATTACACATTTAAGACATACCAGCGGCGCGGCAGCACTGATATTAATTACATCACGATTTTTTATGAAAACTCACAATATTACTCACTTCCATTTATGAAAAAATCACATTCTATTAGTAAGTTAGTTCATATTGTAGCTGCATTGCTAACGCCAAACGTGTGGGCGGTTGGCATAGCGCAATCAACAGATCGTCCAAGTTTACAGCAACCAAGCCGTCCCGATTTTTTATCTGAAAAACAGGGGTTTACACTGCCCAAAATTCCCGATACTAGCACTGTCGCGCCACAACGCGAGAACATTTATATCGCGCAATATCAATTTCAAGGCAACACGGTTTTCGATGAGTCGCAGCTGCAAACACTCACAATCCCTTACAGAGATCGAACCGTCCGCATCGATGAACTTGAAGACCTTCGCCAACAAATCACCCATTTTTACATCGACCATGGCTACATCAATTCAGGGGCGCGAATTCTACCCAATGCGCTAAAAGAGGGCGTCTTAACGTTTGATATTGTTGAAGGTAAACTCGATGACGTGCAAATTCAAGGTCAAGAACGCTTAAATGAAAATTATATTAAAAATCGTCTATTAAATGATGAGCCGCTCAATAT
>Ga0209033_1000459_pt1 | contig 23612 bp, 20 predicted proteins | sample LauGreFa1BDMLBDN_2_FD_188218 | JGI IMG/M metagenome (GOLD analysis project Ga0209033, IMG submission 188218) | Freshwater lake microbial communities from Lake Michigan, USA - Fa13.BD.MLB.DN (SPAdes) (version 2) | ecosystem: Environmental > Aquatic > Freshwater > Lake | place: Lake Michigan, USA...
CCTGCTGCTCGCGCCCACGCGCCCCGCCGGCCCCCTCGCCCGAGGCTCGTTCCTCAGCCCCGGTCTGCTGCAGGTCGACGATGCTGCTGCGCCCATCCTGCATCAGGAGATCTTCGGGCCGCTGCTCACGCTGCAGCGCTTCGCCACCGAGGCCGAAGCCGTCCGCCGCGCCAATGACAGCCGCTTTGGCCTCGCCGCCAGCGTCTGGAGCGCCGACCTGCGGCGTGCACAGCGGATCGCGCAGCAGATCAAGGCCGGTACCGTGTGGATCAACATGCATGGGCGTCTGGCCGCCGAGATCGAGACCGGCGGCTACAAAGAAAGCGGCCTCGGTCGGCTACACGGCGTGCAGGGCCTCGAAGAGTTCTTGCAGTCCAAGCATGTCGCCTGGGAGCTCGGTACCGCCGCACCGTGATGTCCGCCGCCGTACCACGCCTGCTTCGGAAGATCACGTTGCCGTGATCCGCATCGACTGGCGACCTCTGCTGACCCGCGACAACTTGCGGCGGGACGCCTTCGCGGCCCTGACGACGACCAGCGTCATGGTGCCCCAAGGCGTGGCGTTCGCCGCCATCGCGGGTCTGCCGCCCGAGTACGGTTTCTTTTCGGCACTGCTGCCCCCGATCGTCGCCGCGGTGTTCGGTTCTTCCTGGCAGATGGTGTCGGGGCCCACAGCGGCGATCTCGGCGCTCGTGTTCAGCAGCCTCTCAGGGGTCTTCGAGCCGGGATCCCCGCAGTTCATCTCCGCCGCAATCGTGCTCGCGTTCATGGTCGGCGTGTTCCAACTGGCGCTCGGACTCGCGCGCATGGGGCAGTTGGCGAACCTCGCCTCCACCTCGGTTTTGGTTGGTTTCACCACGGGCGCTGCATTGTTGATCGTGCTCGGACAACTGCAGTTCGCACTCGGTGTACCGATGCCCCGTCCGCAAGACTTCAGGGCATTCCTGTCCGGTCTCATGGCAGCCGTTCGTGGTGCCGACCTTGCGGCGGTCGCGGTGACCTCGACCACGCTTCTCTTCGCGGTAGGCATTCGTCTCTGGCGACCCCGTCTGCCGCACTATCTGGTCGCATTGGCGGCCGGCACGCTCGCCGGCGTGCTCGCAACCCACTGGGGATATCCAGTCGACACCATCGGATCGCTGCGCACCGTGCTGCCGGACTTCGAGATCCCTGCGCTGTCGGTCGACACGATCCGGACACTCGCCCAAGCCGCACTCGCGGTGGCACTGGTCGGCTTGCTCGAGGCAGTGTCCATCGCCCGCGCGATCGCCGCCAAGACCGGCCAGAACATCGACCCGAACCGCGAGTTCGTCGGTCAGGGACTTTCCAACTTCGTCGGCAGTTTCTTCGGTTCGTATCCGGTCTCCGGATCGTTCACACGCACGGCCGTGAGCGTCGACGCCGGAGCTCGAACACCCATGGCCGCCATCTTCGGCACACTGGCCCTCGCCGCCGCGCTGTTCGGGCTCGCGCCCCTGTTCGAGGATGTGCCGATCGCCGCTGTCGCCGGGGTCATCGTACTGAGCGCGTTCGGTCTACTGCGCTTCGACGAATACCACCGTCTTCTGAAGAGCAGCCCATCCGACATGGGCATCGCCGTGATCACGCTGGTCTCGACCTTGCTGATCGGTCTCGAGTTCGCGATCTACATCGGCGTGTTGCTGTCGCTGATGCTGTTCATCCGCTGGACCACCAAACCGTATGTCGGGATCGGCGCGCCGGATCCGGCGACGCCCGGTCGCATCTTCCGGAACGCCGAAGCGAACCAGCTGCCTGAGTGCCCTCAACTGGTGATGGTACGCATCAACGGGCCGCTCTACTTCGGCGCCGCCGGACACCTGCGCGAGCGCCTGCAGCAGATAGAGATCACCCGACCGGACCAGCCGCACATGCTGATGGTGATGCGCGGCATCGGCGATCTGGATGTCACCGCCGCCGAGGTTCTCGAGGATGAAGCGGCTCGGCGCCGGGCACGCGGCGGGCGCCTGCACATCACGACCCGGCTGCCGAGCGAGGTCGAGCGGTTGGCGCAGATCGGCGTCACGGAAGCGATCGGCGAGGACGCGCTGCATGAGAGCAAGGGCGCGGCCATCGCCGCCATCCTGCCGAGCCTGGATCCTTCCAGATGCGCCGCCTGCACTGCGCGCATCTTCCGCGAATGTCCGACGCTCCGCGAAGAAGGGCCTGACGCGCGACCTGCCTGATCGGCCGGCGCCCGGGGCGGACGCATCTCACCCCGAGCGACGGTACCGTGTTGTACGTGCTACCCGATCAGAACTTGAAACGGGCCTGGATCGTGTAGGTGGCGGGCGGATCCGTGAAGGACGCGATCGAGAAGAACCCTCCCGGGATCGTGTTCTTGAAGGCCGCGGTCCTCTCATCCGTCACGTTCCGGGCCACCAGCGCGACCTGCCAAAAGTCGTCGTCGCGTCCGAACGCGATCCGCGCATTGACCTTGGTGTACGACTGCTGGAACGCGCGCGGGTTGATGTCCGTCAGGGTCGCGAAATCGCCGGTGTAGAACATGTCGGCGCCCAGGCTCAGGTTGTGGCTGCCCCCGACGGGCAAGGTGTAGTCCACCGCGGCGGTACCCGACCACTCCGGCGCATAGGGCGTGACGACGCCGCTGAGGTTCTGGACCTGCGAACCCTGAGCATTCGGAGCACACCCCGTGCCCAAGGTGGCCTGACCCGCCCAACACGGCGAATTGCGGAAGTCGTCGTAGGCCGCGTCGAGATACGAAACGTTGAGCGCGAAACGCAGACGGCTGGTCGCGGCGTACTGCACCTCGGCCTCGACGCCCTTGTTCTCGGCCGACGCTGCATTCGTGGTGGTGAAGAGGTTGCTGACCGGGTCGAACGAGGAGACCTGCAAGTCGTCGTACTCGCCCTGGAACACGGTGAGGTTGAGCATCATCCGGTTGTCCAGCAATCGGGTCTTGGCGCCCGCTTCCCACGCGGTGACATGCTCGGAGTTGAAAGGCCCGGCGTCATTGTTTGAGAAGCCACCGGACTTGAAGCCCTTCTTGTAGCTCAGGTAGAGCAGGACGTCATCGATCGGCCGATATTCGATGGTAGCGGAAGGCGCCATCTTGTCGTCCTTGCGCGATTTCATCGCCGTGGCCGGGAGCGTATTCACAGGTGTGCAGGTCGGGTAAGGCAACGTCCCGCACCGCCTGTAGTCGATGTCCTTCTCGACCTCTTCGTACCGCAACCCACCGCGGATCGCAAAGCTTTCGGTGATCTCGTACTTCGCGTCGACGAACGCTGCCATCGACTTGGCGGACTCGCGGACGTCTTGCACGAAACCGTTCGTGTTGGTGACGACGAACGCAGGCGCCCGGTTTGTCTGGGGCGGCACCGCCGGCGGCGTGAACGGCAACAAGTTCCGCGCGTCGAACGATTGCGTGCTCACGACATCGTTGTCGTTGGAGTCGAAATAGGCTCCCACCGACCATTGGAGCTTTGCGTCTTTCGGTCCGAGAAGCCGGAGTTCCTGGCTCATCTGGTCGTATCTTTCAGTGAAGGTCGATACACCGTAGTTCGCGACGCCCTGATCCACGTCGATGTACTGGTAGTTGTCGTACTGGTAGTAGCCGGTGACCGAGGTCAACGACAGACCGTTGGCAAGTTCCCAGTCGATCTGCAGTGTCGCACCGTAGGCCTCCATGTCGTTGAGGAACGGGCCCCCATCGGCGTCGCGCCAGAGATCGGGGCGCGCGGCTTCGATGTCAGCGGGCGTCTGCGAGAACGACGCTTTCTTGTCGTCGAACAGGCAGGGATCCTGCGCTGCGCTGGAGGTGTCGCGTCGGAAATTGGGCTCGCAGATCGTGCTCTGGTTGTTCCGGCCTTTGTCGAGATTCGCCGCGTAGTAGCCGATCGCGGTGACGCGGGTCGACTCGGTCACGTCTCCGACGAGCGTCAGTCTCGCGAGCTTGTCGTTGATCGCCGGCTCCTTGCGCCCCGTGATCGTGTTGGTCAGGTACCCCTCGGAATCGCGGTAGCGGGCGGCACCACGGATCGCCCATCGGTCGTTCAGAGGGACCGACGCCGCGACGAATGCAGTGACCTCTTCTGTTTCAGGCTCATAGCTCACTTCGACTTCGCGCTCGAGGTCTCTGCCCGGACGCCGGGTCCTGATGTTGATCGCGCCGGCAGTGGCGTTCTTACCGAGGAAGGTGGGTTGTGGTCCCTTCAGAAGCTCGATCTGCTCGATATCGAGGAAGCCAAGGCGCTGCGTCCTGGCGCGCCCATAGTAGATGCCGTCGAGGTACATCGGAGCCGACTGCTCGAAGCCGAGGTTTTGACCGGATCCGATGCCCCGAACCGTGATGGTGTCGGACATGCCGCCACGCGACACGCGTACACCCGGAACTTCGAAGTTCTCGAAGTTCTGCACGCCCATTTTCTGCAACATCTCACCCGTGACCGCTTGGACGGAGATCGGAACGTCCTGGAGCCGTTCCGCGCGCTTCTGCGCTGTGACCACGATTTCGTCGAGCGCGACCTCAGCATCCGGACTCGCACCGCCTTGGGCGGATGCCAGCGAGGAAACGGCCATCAAAACTCCTGCGAGGATCGCCGCGGAGATTTTCGCTGCGAACGCCGGTACGAGTGGGTTTCTTGCGTGAGTCACTTTGGTGTTCCCCCTATGCCTGATGCGCGATAACACGCCTTTGTTTCGGTTTTACCGTAGGCCACTCGGGCGCTGAAGCGTCCGCGAGAGATTTAGACCGATTTCGGCAAGAAGGGGACTGATAAAGTAAACGGCGCGTCTTTCAGGACCTGCCCTCTCCGTCATCGACGCGGCTCTGCGACAGTGAGCTGCGCCATGCCGTCGAGCGTACCGTCCAGCGACTCGATCACCTGACGCACGCGCGGCGTTTCCGGCAATGACACCAGCAGGCTTCTGAGCGCCTGCAGCCGCTTCGATTGAAGCGCCGTATCACCTGACGGACCTCCGTTCGCCGACGGCGCGAGGAATTTTTTGTTTACTAGATCGGCCAGCGCCGCCGAACTCTCGACGAGGATGTCATGGTCGACGGCTAGCTCCGCCGCCGCCGCACGCTGGAACAACAGATCGGTGGTCACACTGGAGACCAGAGCAGAATCGATGATCGCGATAGCCTCTGCGACATAAGTCTTTCTTTCCATCGAGTCGGGGTCGGCTCGCGCGGCGGCGTCCATTCGCCATTCCGCACGGAGTCTCGATGAGGCGGCGAACCATGGGTCCATGCGCGACGTCTTCGCCAACGCGGGATCGAGATCGCGGAGGGTGCTCACGGCACCGGCGCGCGCAGCCGCCCACCCCTGCACCACCGCCGCCGCCGAATCCGGTAGACGACGCGCGGCAGATATGACTTCGTCGGACGCGCGACCGCTCGCCAGAGTGACTGCATCGCGGATCGCGATGTCGAAGTCCCTGGCCTCGGAAGAGGCACGCTCGATCATCGGCGCCGCACGTGCCGATCGATCCGGGCGTCCCTCAGCCAAGCGTTGCAGGACGTAGTCCGCCGCCGCGCCGCTTGCAGCGAGGCTTCGGACGCGGTCATACGGTCCTACGAGGGCCGAGAACTCCGACTCCGACATGCCCGCACCCGGTCTGCTGCGCATGGCGAGCCTGTTCAGATCATCGGTGATCGGCTTTGCGGTGGCGCTCAATGCCCGCAAGTCCCGGTCGCCAAGCAGCAACGACCAGTCGAGGTCCTCGGGTAGCATGATCCCGGCACGCGCCAGTGCCCGGGCCGCCTCGTCGGTGCGTGTTCTTCCGGAGGTGAACCAACGCCGTGGGTCGACTTCAGTGTCAGAGGCCAGAAATACGAGGGACATCGGCACGGGCTCGTACACGAGCAGGTGGCGATACTCCGCCGCCAGCGTGGCCACCAAGCTCCGAAAGAGTTCCTCGCTCACGAAGCCCGCATTCATCCACTGCACAAAGACACCATCAGCCGTCAGCCGACGCTTGGACAACGCCAGAAACTCCCGGCTGTACAGGTTCGCCGAAGCCGGTGTCCACGGATGTGACGGCTGCGAAACGATGATGTCGTACTGATAGGACGTGCGTTGCAGCGCATTCCGGGCATCGTTCAACACCACCCGGACTCGATCATCCCTTAAGGGATCGTGGCGACGCTCGTCGGCGATGAACCGATTGGCCTCGAGCACTCTCGGCTCGATCTCGACCACATCGATCTTGTCGATCGTCGGCGGGACCCCTTCGAGAGTGACTCCCCCACCGAGACCGACGACGAGCATCGAGCGCGCGTCCGGACGCGACATCGCACCCAACGTGCCCAACCAGACCTGATCGTCGAGACCGGGCGGCGATCCGACACGGGATACCAATGCCTCGGGAAGGCCATCTCCCCGGAGCACCAGGCCGAAGCCACGCTCCTGGATCTGGATCGTCGCGGCCCGCCCCACCGCAAGGAAGCGTTCCTCCGTGGGCTGCGCGCTGTCGACAGCGCTGGATCCAAGAATCTCCCGCGGCGCCGGCAGATACCATGACATCCCGACGACCGCGATGAGCGCGCCAGACAGGACGGCGATCCGTTGCGTCCGGGACGCGACGGGCCATGCGAGCCCTGCGATCACCAGCAGCAACGTGCCCACCGCTGCGCTCAGAACGCCTTCGAACCGGATCGCCGGAAGCAGCACGTTTGCGGTGACGAGGGCGCCCACCATGGCCCCGGTGGTGCTTGCGGCGAAGATCCACCCTGTGACACGCGGATAGTCCTCACCATACCGGGCGCCGCAGCGGACCAACAAAGGGAAGCTCAAGCCGAATGCGATGGATGACGGCAGTATCGCCAGCAGGACCACGACAAGCGTGGGTACTGCATGCAGGTCGTCTCCTGCCACCATCGAGAGCAAGCCGTACGCGCCGATGACTGCGACCGCTGCGACGACGAGGCTGAGGATGAGCCACCGGCGACCGTCCGCTGCGAGTCGGGTCGAGCGCTGGGCGAGGATCCCGCCCGCACCGATCCCGAGCAAGGTGACGCACAGCATCGACGCGAAGCCCTGCATCGTGCCGCCCAAGAGGTGCGAGAGCAGGCGGGCCCAGAAGACTTCCAGCGAAAATGATGCCGCGGAGATCAGGAATGCCGCCAGCACGAACGGCCATGCGTTGCGGTCTGGCGGCGCCGAGACCTCACTATCGCCCTTGGCTGGATGACGCTTGGCTGGGAGGCTTTCCGGCTGGACCGGCGTTCGGGAAGGCCCCACCAGCACGAGTGCAGCCGCCATCAGGTTAAGCAGCGCAGCCGACCAGGTCGATGCAGACAGACCGAGATTGGGCAGCAGGAGGAACCCTCCCGCTCCCGCGCCGAGTGCAGCACCCAGCGTGTTCACCCCATAGAGCTGGGCCAGCCAGGTCGGCGGACTGCCGACTCGACCCAGCGAGCCCTGGACCAATACCGGCAGCGTCGCTCCCATGCAGATCGTCGGTGCAGCGATTGCCAAGACGCTTGATGCACCATAGACCGTCGCCTGCAGCCACCCGGCGTCGGTCGCCAGCTCGGCATCGGAACCGAGCCAGGTCGAAACGATGCCGGCCGTAGCCTGGAGCGCGAACGGAAAAACCAACGCAAAGAGCGCCACAGCGCCCTCCAGACCGGCAAAGGCTCGCAACGGTGATGCGAGTCGCGAAGCCCATCTCGCGCCCAGCAGGCCGCCGATCGCCAATCCCCCCATGTACGCCGCGAGCACGGCAGCGACGGCCGTATGCGCGCTCCCGATTACCAGAGAGAAACTTCTCATCCACACGAGCTGGTACATCAGCCCGGCCGCGCCCGAGACGAAAACAGCCACAAGCAACCTCACAGGCACGGACGACGGCGCATAGTCCATCCTGGCCATCGCTGTCTTTGAAGTCATCGTTTCAAGTCCCCTTCGACGCTCGGTGCCATAGGAACAGGACTGTCCCCGGCCCCCATGCAATGGTCGTCAGAAAGGGGTTCATTGTTTTCGGAATTCCGGCGGAACGCCCTCCGCGCACCCTACCTCTCGAAGTGGCGCAGGATCCGCCTTGATAACTTCTACTGAGATGAAAGACAAGATCGCGTTGATCACGGGAGCAGGAAGCGGAATCGGCGAGCAAGCTGCTCTCGAATTCGGCGCCCGGGGCGCGACGGTCGCGATCTGCGACATCGACGGTGTCGCCGCTGAGCGTGTCGCCCGGCAGATCGTTCGATCCGGTGGGCGCGCGAGCGCGTACCGCGTGGATGTCAGTTCCGAATCTGACGTCAGCGCCATGATGAAAGCCATCGTCGGGGACCTGGGCGGCCTCGATTTCGCCTTCAACAACGCGGGGGTGATCGGACCGATCGGAACGCCGTTGCATGAACTCACGGAGGAGCAGTGGCGACGAGTAATCGACGTCGATCTCACGAGCGTATGGCTTTGCATGAAGCAGCAGATCCCCGCCATGCTCGCGCGCGGGAGCGGCAGCATCGTGAACAACTCGTCCATCGTGGGCCTCCGTGCGGCCACCTTCAATCCGGCCTATGGCGCCGCGAAGCATGGCGTAGTCGGTCTCACCCGGGCCGCAGCAAGTTTCTACGCCAAAAACGGGATCCGGGTGAACGCGATATGCCCGGGGATCGTCGACACTCCGATGTCCGCATCGATCGATGCGTCCCCCGGAAGATTATCGACCGCGCGCGTCGACAGGACCCCGATGCTCCGCAGCGCCCAAGCCATAGAGGTTGCGCGCGTCGCCGTTTGGCTGTGCAGCGACGAAGCGAGCTACATCACGGGTGCGGCGCTGCCAGTTGACGGGGGAAACTCGGTCGTCTGAGAGCATCCCACGCATGTCCGAACCGGGACGCCGAAATTTGAACTCGACCCCACCTACATCCGATAAAGATTTGCTGGTTTCCGCACTTAGCCTGCACTTAACGCGAGAACACTTAACAAGCGATTGCCTTGGACGAGACTGAACTTATTTTTTTTGTAGATTAAATGGTGCCGGGAATAGGATTCGAACCTACGACCTACGCATTACGAATGCGCCGCTCTACCAACTGAGCTATCCCGGCAACCGGCCCCGGGCGAACGCCGGGGGGCGCATCTTAAACGCGCCGCAGACGAATGAAAAGTTCGACCCCGGCGTACTCCATGCCCGGCGGGGGTGGCGGCAGTCGGTCGAAACGGACCTCTTGTGGGGCGAGATCCGTGAGCGCGCCCGTCTCGATATCCTGAAAATGGTAGTGCGGCTCAGTGTTGGAGTCGAACCAGGCTCGATCGCCATCGACGGCGAGCTGGCGGATGACGCCCTTGGCCGCAAAAAGATTGAGCGTGTTGTAGACCGTGGCCTTGGAGATCCGCATGCCCCCCTCGCGAAGCCGGCAGAGGATCTGCTCCGCCGTCAGGTGCTGCGGAGAGGCGAGCAGCAGCGCGGCGATTCGCAGACGCTGCGCCGTCGGCAGTACCCCGTTCTTTTTTAAACGCTCTACCAAAGTGACTGGCCGAACATGCATCGGCGAAAGTATATACACCCTGCCGCCCCATCGGGTCGAGCGCCAACGGCGGTCAGCGACTCAACGCCACTTGCAGAGCACCGCTACGCGAGGCAACCAGGTAAGGAATGGTGGCCCGAACCACTTGACCGCCGTCGTACGCCACGGTGAATCGGACCGACGCGCGACACGATACCGTGGCGATGGTTTCGTCGGTGAACAATGTCTGAACACCTTCGTTAGTGGCCTCCACAGCCGTCTGCGCCCACGATGCGCAGGCTTTTAAGCACCCGGCGCGAGACCCCTGATCATTGACTGGACATGCCGCCGTAACCTCGGGGATCTTTTTGTAGAGCTCGCGTACGCACTGCTCAGCAACGTCCTCAATGACTCCCTCCCGACCCAACGAAAGCATCTGTTCGATTGCTGCGGGCTCATCGCACGAAGCCCGCGGGCTGCAGGCTACCAATGCGGCGTAGAGCGCACCGAGAAGAGTCAGTTTAGCCCCCGCGAGCCCGGCCGACCGCAGGTCAAAGCCAAGAATCGACCGTTCATCCCACACTGCCCATCTCCACAAAATGCACACGCGATTTCGTAATGGACCAGACGGCGACGCGCCGCAGGGTGCCGTCCGGGAAAACATGTTCCGTGCCATGGTCTGTCCACTCCCCGCTGCAACCAAGTTTGCCGAGCATGGCAGCGTCCATGCTTCGGGTGGACGAAAAACTCGCCGCTACCCGCCCTCGAAGGTCTTGCCCCAACGAGGAGAATCGATCGTGAAAACTGGCCCACCGACGGCCCGAAAGCCGTAGTTTCAATGCGGCCAATTCGACTTGATAGTCAGATCTCTCCAAGCCCAGCTGCCCAAGAACGTTGCAAAAAAGCACAGCCGCCTTGGGTCGCGCTGCCAACACTTCGGGCAGTCTGGTCACGAAATCCCCCATCAACCACGTGGTGGACGCTTGAGCCTGACGCAGCGACCGTCCATGACGCAACTGGAAAAAAAATCGTGCCGACGTATCCAGTTCCATCATCAACAGCCGACTGAACCGCGTGAGAAAGGTCGCTGGCAGAAACCATCCGGCACTGGGCCCGACCAGCACGAGATCAGTCGTGTCCGGTTCCCAGGCAGCGAGGAACGACGCCACTTGCTCGCGGAATGGACCATGACATTTCCGGTAACGAAGGGCTCTCAGATGCCACCGAAGCCCGCCGCTCGGGCGCATCAGGCTGGGCCGAAGGTCGGCGGAGACTTGACCTGCGCGACGGGGCGACCTGTCGACCGACGAACGTTGATTTGGAGTACGTAATACCATGCTGGGTTCCGCGGACAATTTACTACAGCGCCTCGTCGCAACGACACTGCTCACCTTGGCGATCTGGCTTACGCCCGGCGCAGCAACGGCGGCGCAATCCGCAAAGATGGATCCCGCGCCGACGGCCTGCGTCTATGCCAAGGAGTCTGAGGTCGCGGACTTGTTCAGCAGCTGGAATCTCGCTCTCGCCTCCCTCGACCCCGCCAAAGTCACGGCGATGTATTGGCCGGATGCCGTGCTGCTGCCGACCGTATCCAACGTCCCACGGAAAAATGCGGCGGCGATCAAAGACTACTTCGTACACTTCCTGCAGCGCTTTCCGCGCGGCGAAATCACTGAGCGAACCATCCACCTCGGCTGCAACACTGCGATGGATATGGGGCTCTACGTTTTCTCAGTGATGGACGCTAACGGCCGGGCATCCAGCGTCGCGGCGCGATATACCTTCGTGTATACCCAAAAGAATGGCGTCTGGAAGATCCAGCACCACCACTCCTCTGCAATGCCTGAGACGACGTCACCGGCGTCGCCCAGCCATGCGGCCGAACCCAGTGAACACGCCCACGACGCGCCGCCGAGCCCGCGACAAGAAGCACCAGCAGTTTCGGCAGAGGCGACCCCACGGCCCGCATCCGCTGCAAGCAAAGCCCCTGCGCAAATTCGCTTGGCTTCAGCTTCTAGGACCGCAAACTCCTGGCTGTCACCCGAACAGCGACGAAAAGTTGGCCGTGACACCGTGGGCTTGAAGGTCTGCGCGACCGGGCGATCCACCGCCAGGACCTTCGAGGTCTCAGCGCCGTCACCGTTCGCCGAGGCGAACGAGGCGGCCCTCTCATGGGCGCGCGCCGCACGCTGGACGGTGTCCGGCGAGCCTGAACCGCAAGAGTCGGTCTGCGCCCAGGTCGTGGTGCGTTTCACCGACGCTGGGCTCTAATCACATCAGTCGAGCGAGTTGAATTCTCGGGGCAGCGCCCACTTGCGCACGAACGCAGCCAGGATGCGATCCGCCCGCTGCTTTTCTTTATCGGTCAGCAATGGGCGTAGCATTTGCAAGTTGGCGTCTGCATTTTTAACGAACGTCGTGTCCCATCCGGCGGCACTCAGCTTGCCGGCCGAAAGCCATACATAGGCTTTGAAAGCGTTAGGCTTAACACCCCGGCCGTAAGCGTACCGAACACCTAATTCGGCGCGTGCTCTCGAGTTACCGCGCAGAGCCGCCGTCAAATACCAACGAGTCGCGAGGCGATCGTTCTGCTTGACGCAAAATCCGCGGGCGTAAAGCTCAGCGAGGCCGAATGCGGAATTTGAATCACCATCGCGTTCACTCTTCAACCAATAATCGCGCGCTTTGCAGTACTCGCCAGCCCGAAAGGCATCAAAGCCACTCAGAAATCGTGCATCGGCCGTCGACGCTGCAACCGCAAAGGCAGCAAACACAACCAAACGCTTTAGCCGCGGTAACGCACCCCCTGCACTCATTTTTTAGGCAACTCGCCGTCGCGATAAAGCACCGTAATGCTGATACGGCGATTCTTCGGATCTGCAGGGTTCATTGGATTAACCGGCTGCGAGTCTGCAACGCCCTCGATTCGTGAGAAACGCGATTCGTCCACCCCGATGGAGGTCAACACTTGCCGAGTCATATCGGCACGATTAGCCGATAGCGTCCAATTATTATTGCCCGCCGCCTTGAACTGCGTGCTGTCCGTATGTCCACGAACGGCGACCTCGTTCGGCACACCCTTCAGGCTCTCACCCACCTTGGCAATCAGGGCCGCAGCCGGCCCCGATAAGGAGGTGGTGCCGGAGTCAAACATCGAGAATCCCGCATCATCGAGGATCTCGATACGCAGGCCCTCTTTTTCCCGTACAAATTTTACCTTCGACAGCAGTTCTGATGTCGCCTCATCAGCGCCGATCTGCTTTTCCATTGCGTCCTGAAGCGCCTCGAACGCTTTTTCATCCTGCTCCGCAGCGATCTTCTGACGCTCCTCCTCACTCAAGCCTTGCGGCAACGCCTGGTCTTCAGATGTTGACTCGTACTCCTCGGTTCCCGGTGCCGTCAGTTGATTGATGCCCGTCTGCGTCAGCGTCATGGGCAGCGACTTCGGATCGATCAACGACATGCCACCGAAAAATCCGCTCGACCCACCGGATTTATCGACTACCGGCCGATTGGTGGGCTGAAAGTATTCGGCGATGCTTTTGCGTTGATCAGCGTTAGTCGCGCCGAGTAACCACATCAACAAGAAAAAGGCCATCATCGCAGTCATCATATCGGCAAGCGCGATTTTCCACGCGCCGCCATGCCCACCGGCATGACCCTCGTCGATGATTTTCTTGATGATGATCGGCTGCAGCGGGGCGGCTGCCGCAGCCGCGTCTTCAGCTGCAGCCGGCACTTTCTCTGCCGTCGGCGCCGCGCCTTCAGGCGCTGCCGACGTTTCCCCGCTCACCCCCTCAGAGGGCGGGATTGCATCACTTGCCACGGAGGCCATCAAACACCTCGGCAAAACTCGGGCGGGAGTGGTGGTCGATCGCAGCGCGCGCCGACTCGATGATCAGCGGAACAGGAAAATTCTTCATGTGTCCGATGAGTGCGAACTTGGCCACTTGGTAGATCTGGCCCTCTTCATCGACGATCTGCTTCATACGCTGTGCCAGGGGACCCACGATGCCATAGGCGAGGAACACGCCGAGAAAGGTACCGACCAGCGCCGCACCGATCAGTCCGCCGAGGACGGACGGCGGTTGATCGATGGCAGACATGGTCTTAACCACACCGAGCACGCAGGCCACGATACCGAGCGCGGGCAATGCGCCTTCGAGGGCTGCCATTGCTTCGGCGGGCTTCAACGCACCGTGGTGGTGGGTCTTGATCGCAACGTTCAAGCTGTCTTCCACCGCGTCGGGGCTTGGGGGCTGGTTGGAGGTCACCAGCAGCCGAATCGTGTCACAGATCATGGCAATCAAGTCATGGTCCTTGAGGAGTTTCGGATACTCACCGAAGACCGAACTGGCTTCCGGATTTTCGATGTGCGGTTCAAGCGCAACGGCACCCTCTGCCTTGAAGAGCTTGAAAAGCTTGACGATCAAGGTGATCGTATCTTGATAGTCCTGCTTCTTGTACGCGGGCCCACCAAAACATTTGCCGAGACCACCCCCGACTCCCTTGAGGACCTCTATGCTGTTACCAATTACCATGGCGGCGACGCCAGCCCCAAAGATGATGCCCATTTCCGTCGGGGCGGCCTCGATGATCGGCGCCATCGGGCCATGGTGCAGGATGTAGAAGCCGAAAACACAGCCGAACAGCATTACCAGACCGATGATTACGAACACGTTGTTCTTCCTCTCGAAGTAAGTCTTGGATCCGATCCACCAAGACCTTTGGGGTTTTGGCGAGTGTTTCGCGTGTCAGTGTGACCCGCACCCATCGTTTCACGCAATTTCCGCGCAACGGCTGACAGCATCTGACTGACTCGCGACTCGCTGACCTCAAGCACAGCGCCGATTTCCTTTAGGGTCAGTTCCCGATCGTAATATAAGGCAACGATCATTTGCTCTCGCTCACTGAGCGTCAAAATACCTGCTCGCAAGGCCGCGTGGGAGCTTTCCTCCGCGACCACCTCTTCGGGCAACGGCCCGTCACTGGCGAAATCCAGATCTTCTAGACTGACCGACGCAGATAGGCCTTGGTTCCGTCCCCGCAGGCTTTCGTATCGAGCGACATCGAGTCCGAGTGCGTCGGCGATCTGCCGGTTGGTCGGCGTCGTGCCCTTGTCGTTGGCGATCCGCACTGCCGCAGCACGGGCCTCGACAGCCACTTTGACCGTGCTTCGGGGCGCCCACGATGCGCGGCGAATCTCATCCAGCATCGCACCTCGGATGCGAAGTTTTGCGAAGGTCTCGAAGTCATTGCCACGGCTTGCATCAAAGGCCTCCAAGGCTTCCATCAAGCCGACAATTCCGGCCTGCACCAGGTCGGAGTGCTCGATCGATGCGGGCAGACGCCCGCGAAAGTGGGACGCACACCGCCGAACCAGCTTGACGTGCACCGCGAAATCGTCGGTGCCAACGTCAACGGCCGCGATGGCGCTCGCCACTTCCGCGTAACTGTCGCCCGACCGCTTCATGGCATCGCCACCCCACGGCCTCGACCAAGCTTGTCGAGCAGGAAACGCTTGGCATCCGTCGCGAGCGCCGCGTTCGATAGCTCCCCTGCCAAGCGGCGAATAGCCGCTGCAGCACGGGACTCCGGAAACGCCGTCACGACACTCTCGCGACGTCGCATTGCGTCAGTGATCGAATCGTCATGGGGCACAACGCCCGATAAGGTCAACGGCAACCCCAGAAAGCGCATTGCGACGTCCTGCAGGCGCGTAAAGACTTGCTGGCCTCTTTGCGCATCCTTTACATCGTTGACAACGATGTGAAACGACTGGCACTGAAACTCGGTGTGGGCCACCTTAATGAGACCGTAGGCGTCAGCGAGTGAAGCCGGTTCATCGCGCACGACGACGACGACGATATCGGCCAACTGAACCAGCGTCGTGACGTGCGAGCCGATGCCGGCACCCGTGTCGATAATCAGATAATCGGGCGGAGGCTGAACGTCCTGCAGACCTTGCAGCAGCCGGGCGAATTCACCGCTCGGCAGGTCTGCGAGGTCGCGGATGCCTGAGCCGCCAGGAATAATCTTGATCCCCTCTGGACCCACGAACATTGTCTGGGCCAGATCGCAGCGCCCGGCCAGAACATCGGCCACGGTCGCACGGGGCTGTGTTCCAAGCAGCACATGCACGTTGGCGAGACCCATGTCACCGTCAAATAGCACCACACTGTGATGCTGCCTGGCCAAGGCTACGGCAGTATTCAAACTGAGCAGCGTCTTGCCGACACCGCCTTTCCCGCTAGCGAAAGCCAGGACCCGAGTTGTCTTTATGCTGCCACTCATCATGCGTCTCGCGTCGAATCCGTAGCCAACAACAGCGTGATGCCCTGCCGGATCGAGCTTTCGAGACCTTGAAGCGCAGCGGAGTCCATAGCGAGGGCCGGATCAGCTTCCTGCGATACCCCAATCAACGGCACTTTCCGCTCCGCGAGTTTGGAGAGCAGCGCGAGCGGCAATTCTATCGGCGACCAATGCGAAACGATCACACCGCATGACGGGGGACAGGCATCGAGCCAACGGGCAGCAGCAGTGCCACTCAGGTACGACGGCAGACAGAGGGCGATTCGAAAAGCGGGGAACTCCTCTCGCAAGGCTTCGACGTCCTCTGCACGCCGTCCACCGGCGTCGACCACCGTCACCTCGTTGGGCACCGCGCCCCAACACGGCAACACACCCGCGGCATCGGCTATGGCAAAAAATCTCTCACGTGCACCGCAGCGGGGATCACGCAACGCAGCCACCACAGGCCTGCCTCCGCTCGTCGCGGCGACTCGATGCGCCACCTGCATGGCGACTGTCGTCGTGCCGGCAGAGACGGGACCAGTGACCATCATCGGTTGAGTCGATGACTCGAGGCCGACGTGTTCGACACGCAGCTCCGCGTACAAACGCTGTGCCACGCTGGCACTGTCGTTACCCTCTGCCAGCAAATGTTCGGCGTACGCCGCCGATACCCCGTGTTCGAGAAGCGCCATTTTGGCTGACAGGGTCGCCGATCGGCTTCCACGTGCCAGCCGAGACTCGATGGCCTGCAACTCCTGACGAATGGCATTGACGAGCTCGATACCCGATACCTGGGGACCCGTGGCACGAGCCTCGTGCGATGTTTCGGGCGCAGAGGTCGAAGCAGCGAGATCAGCTTTGAGGTTTTTACCGCGTATCGGCTTGCGCTTGACCTCGGCTTCCATTGCAGCGGCAAATCGCTGCTGCTTGGCCGGATCGACTTTTGTGCCTGGTACGTCGTCATCACTGACGTCTGTGCACACAAGCAACTCGTGGCTGTTCCCCACACGGCTTGAGGAGATCAGCAGGGCCTCAACCCCGTATAACTGCCTCGACAGCTCGCTGGCTTCACTGAAGCTTCCAGCAACGACCCTTTCAATTCTCATCGATGACTCCGTTAGGCGGCCGCACTCGTTCGCGGCTGGACGGTGATACTTGAGTTAACGCGCAGACTGGTGTCCTCGGGAAGCTCCGCATAAGAGAGCACCGACAGGCCAGGAATTCGCGGCCGCAGAACGCGCGACAACCAGGGCCGAAGTGTGGGCGAGGTCACGAGGATGGCCGGGCGATCGGCGTTGGTCTCATCACGCGAGGCTCTACCGACCGATTGCAACAAACCTTCGGCCAGTTCCGGCTCGATCGGCACGTTCCCCCCCTGCCCCCGTCGAACGGTCGCGTGCAGGACCTGCTCGAGTTCCGGTGCCAACGTCATGACGGACAGTTCCTCGCCGTGCAGAACGTACTGCTGGACGATCATCCGACCGAGCGCCACACGAGCGACACCCGTGAGCTCTTCGATGTCCTGAACCTTCTCTGCGACTGGGGCAAGAGCCATGAGCACTCCGCGCAAGTCGCGGATCGATACGCCTTCCGCAAGCAGATTCTGGAGCACTTGCGTCAAGGCCCCGATCTGCAGTTTCTTGGGTATTAATTCTTCGACCAGCTTAGGCGCTGCGGCAGCAAGCTTGTCGACCAACTGCTGTGTCTCGTCGTGACCGAGCAAGAGATTGCAGTTTTCCTGCAAGATTTTGTTGAGATGCGTGGCGATGGTTGTACTCGCATCTACTACGGTGTATCCGAGTGATCGGGCGTAATCGCGTTGCGCCGGGTCGATCCACACGGCATCCAGGCCGAACGTCGGATCCTTGGTGCGAATACCCTGTAGATCACCGTGGACGACGCCGGAGTGGATGGCCAGCTCTCGCGCCGGCTTGACCTCACCGCGTCCAATGACGACGCCATTGACCATGATCTGGTAGGCCTCAGGTCGTAGATCGAGGTTGTCGCGGATATGGACTTGCGGGATGAGAAAACCCAGTTCATAGGTCAGCTTCTTGCGGATTCCGCGGATTCGCGTCACCAGCGCACCGCCCTGCTGCGCGTCGATCAGGGCGACGAGCGCATAACCCACCTCGAGGCCTATCGCATCCGCCTGCTGCACATCGGACCACGACAACTCACGCGGGCCCGCGGGCGCTTCGGCACTCTTGGTGGCCTCGGCGGCAACGCGCTCCCGGCGCCTTCCGAGGATCCATGCCGCACCGGCGGTGATGGTCGCGAGCGCAAGGAACGCAAGATGCGGCATTCCCGGAATAACTCCGAGCAATGCCAGGATGGCGGCCGTAAGCCACCACGCTTCGACATTGCTGAACTGTGCGAAGGTCTGATCGTGCAGCGACTCCTCGCCGGACACGCGCGTCACGATGATCGCAGTCGCGATCGAGAGCAGAAGAGCCGGTATCTGGGCAACCAATCCGTCGCCCACCGCAAACGTCGTATAACGCTCGAAGGCCTCCGCCAGGCCCATACCGTGCTGCAGGCTACCGACCAGCGTTCCGCCAAAGATGTTGATCAACAAGATGAGAATGCCGGCAACTGCGTCGCCCCGAACAAACTTACTGGCGCCGTCCATTGATCCGTAGAAATCGGCCTCCGAGGTGACCTCCCGGCGCCGAACACGAGCTTGGTCCTGGTTGATCAGCCCGGCGGCTAAGTCGGCATCGACCGCCATCTGCTTGCCGGGCATTGCGTCCAAGGTGAAGCGCGCCGTGACCTCGGAGACGCGCCCGGCTCCCTTAGTGACGACGATGAAATTGATGATCACCAGAATGGTGAAAACAACGATACCGACTATGTAATCGCCACCCACGAGAACCGACCCGAAGGCTTCGATCACCTCGCCGGCGGCATCCGTTCCCTCGTGACCAGCACTGAGCACGACGCGCGTGGAAGCCACATTGAGCGCAAGTCGCAATAGTGTTGCGAACAGCAGCACAGTCGGAAACACGGAAAACGAGAACGGGCGCGAAGCCGAAATCGCTAGAAACAGAATGATCAGCGACAACGCGATGTTGAAGGTGAAGAACAGATCAAGAAGCAGCGGCGGGACCGGCAACACCAGCATGCCGAGGAGCAGGAGGAAGCCCAAAGGGATGGCCACAGCTTGAATCGGCAATTTCTTGCCGGTTTGTCGAAGAATCGACACAAGTTCCAAAGGTGCTGCAGCCATTATTTAATCTATTTAAATCAATTGTTTACAGGAGTTTCGGACCGTCTGTACCGCCCGAGCAAAAGCGCGCGCCAGTAGTGATGCAACTGACATGCCATACGGATTTCCGTAACCCTGTCTCACCCTCAAGGACGAGCGCTTTCTGCCGACTAGCACCCCGTGATGAATAAAAAAGCCTTAGCCGCGATCCTGCTCGCGATGCTGTTCGCCGCTGGTGGTTGTACGAGCGTCAAAGTCTCGGACCCGCAGCTCGTAACCACTACTCGCCAGACCATACGTTTGTTCGAACGTCGACTACGGCCGGCTTATCGGGACGAACAGGTGGTGACCATTCGACAGTTGCCGGTTACGCCTACCAACGTATCTGACCGGGCCTCATCCGCCGCAGGCACCCAACCGACCACCGGTCCGCTGGACATGATGGCTGTGGGCTTCGCGTCAATCACAGCTCAGTCGGGATCAGATCCGGCACAACGCCGGTTGCAAGCGCTGCGCGCAGCCAAGATGGACGCCTATCGCAATCTTGCCGAACAGCTTTACGGGCTGGAGTTGGCGGGAGAAACGGCCGTGGCCGAAGGCAGAGTCGGCGGCGACGCCCTTCGCACTCGGTTCACCGGCACCATCGCGGGTGCCGAAATCGTCTCGCTCGAACCGCTAGGCAACGACTCCTACCAGGCCACCATTCGACTCCCGGCCCAATACGTCGCTGCCGCTCGGCGGGATCGTCGATGACCAGCGTACGAGCTCGTCGGTTCGCGGCGGTAAGTGCCGGGGCCCTGGTGGGCTTGCTGGGATTCACAGACGCCACCCAAGCGGCAAGCAGTCGTCCGATCGGCGAATTGGACGCCTTGGCCAGTTCGCTGCAGCTCTGTCTCGAACAGGATCCGGCCGTGGTCCAGTTGGATTCCACCCTCATGCGAGACGGACGAATCGAAGACAGCCTGCGCGTTACGCGCGGGCCGTCCCGGTGTGTCAACGCGATGACCGACCCGGTCGCATCCTGCCCGGCGATGACGGCGGGCATACACCGCGCAGTCCACGTTCGCGTGGAGTCCGTCGATCGCCATCCGGCGTGGTCGCCCAATGAGCACGCGCGTCTGCATGACGGCCTGACCGGACTCGCCATGCAACTTGAATCAGACCTCGCTGAAACGCGAGATCCCGCATTGATTTTGACAATTCGCAGCGAGTTCTCTGGCGTCGCCTCGCTACAGCAGCATCTTGATGAATGGGTTAAGGGACCACGCACCGCCGTGATCACACTTGAACTCCGTGATGCCCAACTTGGCGGGAAAAGTCTCGGTCAACGCCAGATTAAGGTACGCCGTGCGCCGGCGATTCGCAGCCGAGTGTCGACGGATATCCACTCGCGCTGGTTACGCGACTCGCTGGCGGCCGTGACGACCGCCGCGAATCAACTTCTAAAGCCGGCACAATGTGCCGAGCCATCTTTGAACGTCACTTTAGACGCGCGTGATCTTCAACTCGACACTCGCGGCTACGCGGGCTTGAGCACCGGCGTCGCCTTTCTACTGGTGCCGCGTGCCGAAGCGGCTGCCGCTCGCGCGTGGCCCGTAGCAAGGATCAAGTCGGTCAACTTCAACCACGTCGCCACTTTAGAAATCCTCCGCGGTGATAAGATGGCGTGCACAATCGGTTGCACCGCCATACCACTCTGACGGAAAGATCTACTCGAAGCCGTTAGGGCTTTCGCACTACCGGAACTCCGCTCTGCAATTCGCTCGTCCGGCGCTCAATCAGATCACGCAGCGCCGCAATCTCGGACTTCAATCGCGTCACTTCTGCCGTGGCAGCCTTGATGTCCTTGCCCTGCTCCTCGCTCAGCACCGCCACGATCCGCTGCTTACTCCGATCCGAAGCGCTCGCTTGCCCCTCTCGTGGCAACTGCTTTTCCATGGTAGCCAGGCGCGTATCGAGCCTACGAATCGCAGCGTCGACGGCATCGAGCTTCAATCCCTGCTGCTTGAGTTCCGCACTGGCGACCGTTGCTTCCGTCGCAGCCGGCCGCGGCGACTTCGCAGCGACAGAAACAGCCCCTCGCAATGAATCCAACATCTCGTTCAGTCGACGGACCTCAAGCTGCTGCAGCGCCAGCCGATCTGTCTTAACCTGCTCACGGAGAGTCACCACTGCACGCTGGGTCGTATCGGCGGCGATGGTCTCGAACTTAGCGAGATTAGCTTCAAAAAGTTTGAGATCTTTCAGAGTCCGTTCGACGCTCTCGAGACCTGCGGTCTGCTTGGCAATCACCTGCTCGAGATTATCTGCCCGCTTTTGCATATTCGAGAATACGATCGCAACGACGACGGCCAGCGCGATACCAACGCCAAGCATGATGGCGCCAAATATCGCAGGAGCATTACGAACCGCCGTTGTTGTGCGCTCATTGGCCTCTACGACCTGGGTAAGCCGTGCAATAGCCTCGTGGGTCGACTGCGCGCTGTCGTTTGCGGCATCCGCCGCATCGAGCACCAGCGACGTCAACTCTGCTAGCGGCGTCTCCGCGGGGGTTGCCGGGGCGCCCACCGGATCATTGTGTAATTCGTTGCTCATAACAGGTTCCTTGGCTAACTTATGACTTGCCACGCAGACCGCGTGTGCGGGCAACCGTCGCCTCGATGCGACGACGCAACGCATCATCAAAAGTCAAAGACTCCTTGATGCGCTCAACCTCATGGAGCATCGCTTCGGCCTTGCGGTAAGACTCCTCGATCTTGGCCTCACGATCGGCAATCGACTCTACGATGGCTTCCGCCTTTTGCGCAGCAGCACGCAAATCCTCGGCCGGGTCGGGTACCGACGGCAACGATGCCTCCGCGGTGTCGAGCTCGGAGCGACTCACGGTCGTTGGCTCCAGTGCACCCTCGGCGCGGCGCTCGATCGGCGCGATCGCCGACTCCTCGGCGCGCTCGACAGCCACGTCCGAAACAGCGGAGTTGGTACCCGCCTTGAATTTTTGTGGAGTGGTTTCGGCGGACTTGAAAACGCCGCCGGACTCGTTCGAATTCACATTAGACATTGTCCTCAACCTCCAAACGTATGCTGGACGTCGACTGTTCAACCGAAGGACGAGACTGACAGGCACCGAGTCGCCATAGCTGGGATCGCACCGCTTCGAGTGAGGCTTGCTCCGCAAAGGGGCCTACTTCGAGGCGAAACTTACCCTCTTCCTCACGCACCCGAGTTGGCGTCGACCGGGCCACCTGCCCGACCAGCACCTCAATCGATTCTCGATCCGGGTGTAATCCGCAGTCATAGAAACGTTTCTCGCCAAGCTGAGCTCGCGGTTGTTGCACCCAAACGCCGTAGACAAGCCCACCCAGAAGTATCAAAACCACGACCACGAAAGCAGACCGCCTACCGCGCCACCAGCCGCCAAAGCGAGCCTCGGGCTGCTGCGCCCCCCTCTCCTTCGCAAGATCGAACAGCACATCTGGAATCTCTAGCCGCTCGCCTGACCTAGACGACGGCGTGGCAGCCACCGACGCCGTCGCAGCAACCGACGCCGTAGCAGCGACTGACGCAGTCTCACCAACTGCTACCTTGCTCGTCGCAACGACGGGCTGAGCAACGCGAAGCGGACCATCGGCAGCGCTACCTGCAGCGCTACCTGCAGCGCTAACCGCCACGACGTCCGTATCGTTGTCGAGCGTCCAGACCGCCGCCAGGTCGCCGAACTCGCCAACCGTCGATGCCTCCGGCTGCGCTCCCGGCGTTATTCGCTCTGCGACGACCACGCGGAGCACGCTCCCGCGCAAACCGCTCGTAATACGTCGTAGCGCGCGCAGTTCGTCGATCGGCAACTTTTCGCCATTGTCGATGAATAGCACTCTCAGCGCGCCTTCCGAACCGCCTCCCGCGATTGCATCGACCGGCACGTCTGCCAACAACCGATTGACCGCCTGCATCACCTCGCCGGCCGTACCGTCGTGAAACTCGAGTCGGGCGCCCGTTGCACGCAGATCCCGCAACAACTGCCTGACGGCCTCGGAGAGGCGCGTAGCCGCCACCGCCCTAAGTAAAAAAACGGGCACATCGCCCTGACGTACGGACTGGAAAACATCACTATTTTCAGACGGAGTCATGGCGACCTCTGCGTGAGCGGTTGACCATCCTCGTCGAAGAGGAATTCTTGCGGCACATCCGGTGCCGGCGCAGTCGGCGCCACCAAATCCGGGGTCAAAGCGCTTAACTGGAATACGTAGGCAAGCACAGCAGCCACGGCGCGATACAGGCCTTCGGGGACCTGCTCGTCGATCTCCGTGGTGAAATACACCGCACGCGCCAGCGGTGGCGCCGAAACAGTGGGCACACCCGCCTTGGCTGCGCGCTCCTTGATGGAAGCGGCGATGACCCCGCGACCCTTAGCGAGCAGTATGGGCACTGCATTGATTGCCTCATCATATTGCAGCGCCACAGCAAATTCCGCCGGGTTGATGATAACCACATCCGCTTCCTTGACCCGGTCAAGCATTTTTCCGCGGCTCAACTCACGCTGGCGTCGACGTATCTGCCGTTTGATCTCCGGACGGCCCTCTATGTCCTTCATCTCGTCACGGACTTCTTGTTTTGTCATCCGCAGACGTCGCAAATAAGTCCAGCGCTGATACGGGACATCAAGCACTGCGA
>Ga0209033_1000463_pt1 | contig 23565 bp, 18 predicted proteins | sample LauGreFa1BDMLBDN_2_FD_188218 | JGI IMG/M metagenome (GOLD analysis project Ga0209033, IMG submission 188218) | Freshwater lake microbial communities from Lake Michigan, USA - Fa13.BD.MLB.DN (SPAdes) (version 2) | ecosystem: Environmental > Aquatic > Freshwater > Lake | place: Lake Michigan, USA...
ACTCAACAACGCCTCTCGCCCTTTCAGGGCTGGGGGTTTTATTGGGATATTTTCCCTGGGCGTTGCCCTGGGCTATCTCATTTTACCCCTTCAGGGCAAATGCATACTGCAAGGATTTCTCGGTCCCTGAGCCTGTCGAAGGGGCCCTTTCCAAACCGCATATTTAAACCGTCGCTAACGCATCCGGCTCTGAAAGATGTGTCTTCCTTCCGTGAAATTCCGTGTCATTCTGTGGCAAATGCTTATTCTTCCTTCCGTGTTTTTCCGTGTCATTCCGTGGCTATGCTTCTGCTTCTGCTTATTCTTCCTTCCGTGGCAAATGCTTCTGCTTCTGCTTCTGCATTCCAGCACCAGCGGATTAACATCCGCCGCTCGATAGGAATAAAAGAAACCATCCATGACGCATCCGGCTCAGAAAGACATTTATTCATCTAGATAGGCATATCCAACAAATCGATACTTATACTTTTTTAGTGCATCAGGATTTAATCAGTGCGATCATCAATTCTTGCCTTGTGCATTCGTAATAACACAGTGCTGAATTAATTGAATCGAGGCTTTCTCATGTTTATTAAGTCCTTTTTATTGTTGGCAGTCATCATGGCTTTACCTTGGTTGGCATATGCTGATGAAGCCAAAACTCCCACCCAGATGATTCGCCCATTCGATCAAAAAAATCTTAATGGCTTTTCCACATGGCTCAAGAAAACGAAAGGAGCAGATCCTCAGAATGTTTTTACTCTTAAAGATGGCGTGCTAAGGTGTGGCGATGAAGATATGGGGTATCTTTCTACTAAGGATTCTTACAAAGATTATCACCTTATGATTGAATATCGTTGGGGAAGGAAAAACCCAAACGATAAAAATGTTCGAAATTCTGGAGTGCTTCTCCATGGTACCGGCCCAGATGGATCGCAAAATGGCGTTTGGAAAACATCAATCGAATGTCAATTGGCGCAAGGGTGCGAGGGCGATCTGATTCTAATCAAAGGGAAAAAAGTTGATGGTGAAAGTTATCCGGGTTCCATCTCTAGTAACACTGTGGTTGGCGAAGATGGCAAAACCCGCTGGCAGGCTGATGGTAAAAAGATTATTTATTCGGGTAAGCAATTCTGGTGGTCCAAGCACCAAGCGTTCTTTAAAGAATTAATCGATACTCGAGGAACCAATGATGTTGCCAGTCCTTTGGGCGAATGGACTAAGGTTGAATGCGTTTGCAAAGGCGCAAAAATTACGATCAAGATTAATGGCGTGACGGTAAATGAATGCTTTGACGCCAACCCAGCAGCGGGGCAGATACTTTTGCAATCGGAAGGGCACGAGGTGTTTTTTAGAAACATGGAAATTTGCCCTCTTAAGTAATGCGCCAACCGATGGCGGTTCAAAGTAAATCGTGGTTGGTTTTATATCTCATTCTTTTTGAAGACCATCAACGAGGTGAATACCCATGAGTTTTAATGTTTCACAATTTGATCTCAATCGTCGCAGTTTTCTTGCGTCTTCCCTTGCAGGATTTACAGCGTCTGCATTGGGTACCACCCCTTCGTACGGTTTCGATGCAAAGGCATTCGAACGCAAACCCACCGAATTTCAACATGCTTGCATGACACTTCCTTACAGTGGTTTTCCTTTAGATCGCGCCTTGCAGGGGATAAAGACTGCGGGGTTTAAATTTGTTGCATGGGGGGTAAAGCACCTCGAGGAAAATGGGAAACAGGTTCCGGTGATTGCGGAAGATGCCCCAGCAGAAACTGCAAAAGCATTAGCAAAGCGATGTCGTGATATGGGACTTGATCCCATCATGATGTTTTCGAACATTTATCCAGAAAACCCCCGCGGGTTGGAAGTATTGACTCAGCGAATTAAGCAGGCATCTGCTGCGGGGATTAGCCAAGTTTTAACTTTTGGTCACACTACGGGCGGGAATAAAAAAATATGGATTGAGCGCCTGAAAATTCTTGGGCCCATTGCGCGAGACCATGGTGTGATGATTGTTGTCAAACAGCATGGCGGGACTACTGGGACGGGTGAAGCTTGTGCTGAAATTATTCGTGAGGTAAATGACGCAGGTGTGTTTGTGAATTATGATGCGGGGAATGTGATGGATTATCTGAATCTTGACCCAATCCCTGATATTAAGAAGTGCGCCAGTACGGTGAGAAGTTTTTGCATCAAGGATCATAGGAACTGGCCCAAGGATCAAGATTGTGGGCCGGGTTTTGGGGAGATAGATCACTATAAGCTTTTGGAGCCAGTTGCCTTTAACGGGCTGAAAATCCCGCTCGCCTACGAAAACATATTTGCGCCCTTGGTACCAAGGCCAACAAAGGTGGAAGAGATTGATGCATTGGCCAAACGGGCCCGCGAATTTATGGAAACTGTCATCGCCGGTTTGCAACAAGGCCCTGTAATTATGAAAAAATAAGCTGGGATGTTTTTATGAACTGTTGTGCATAAGGGGATTCGCATGTTGAGTTTAAAAGTTACAATCAAAAAAATCATGATTACATGCCTGTGCTGTTCTATTTCAGTGGTTTTACTGCTCGCTTTTGAATCGAAGAGCGATGGCGGTGATAAAACCGTTCCCGCGGTTCTTCTGGGGGCATGGCCCTTGCAAGATAATGCTCGAGATTCGATCGGTACTAGCCATGGCGTCATGGAAAATATTCAGTTTTTAAATATCCCCGCCGGTTCGCCTGATCGTTCTGCTTTTTTCAATGGGCGTAACAGCCGCATAAAAATAGAGCATTCTAAAACCCTTGATGTTGGCACACAAGATTTTTCGATGGCATTATGGGTTCGCTGTGCAACCCCTTTAAGTTCTACTTTGGGGGATTTGATTAGTAAGTTTGATGCCCGTTCAAGGCGTGGAATAAATCTTCATGTTTCGGGAAGCTCGCCTGCGTATAGTGCGATGTCTGATACCAGGCATGTGCATTTTGGAATTGACGATGCTTATACAAGTTCTTGGGAGGATCATGGCAAACCATGGCCTTCCAATTCCTTGATTTCAAATCTTGTTGCATTTGAAGGCGAGTTATATTGCGGGATAGCTGATGCTGATAAGCCGGAAGATCGGGCCCATGTTTTTCGATTAACCCGGGATAAAAAGTGGATTGATTGCGGTCGCTTGGGCCATGATTCTAATCATCATTCAGTCATGTCGATGATTGTTCATAAGGGGAAGCTTTACGCAGGCACGGGGATTTGGGATTGGGTGCAGGCCTTGGGTGGACTTAAAGGCGCTCCCCTTCCTGCACCAACTAAGGTTTTTGTTTATGAAGGTGGTACAAAGTGGAAGGATCTTGGTCAAGTTGGTAATGGGTCTCGTGTTTTATGTATGGCAAGTTTTAAGGGTGAGATTTTTGCAGGCCTGGATAGCGTGGGTGAAGGTAAAGCCTTTAAATTTGATGGAAGTAAATGGATTGATTGTGGCGCACCTGATGGAAAGAACTTCGAATGTATGTTGCCTTGGGGCGGGGTGCTTTATGCTTCAACTCATGGGAATATTTATGAGTATCAAGGTGGCAAGGATTGGAAAAGAATCGGCACTGCACCGTTTGATATTAATCAGATTCACTCGATGCAGGTGTTTGATGGGAAGATTCACTTGGGAACCTGGCCTCAGGGCTATGTGCTGAGGCATGGGGGTGGCGAAAAATGGGACAAAATAGGTCGGTTGGGACTTCCTGAAGGTCGAAAACTTATCAATGAAGTGATGGATCTTACTGTTTACAATGGAAAACTTTATGCAGGTATGATTCCAAATGCGGAAGTGTTCAGGTTTGAAAAAGATAATGATTGGAAGCAATTAGGTTCACTTGCAAAAAGATCTGATTGGGATGAAGATAAGGTTGCAACATGGGCAAGGATAACTTGTTTGAGTTGTTTTCAGGGGCGGTTGTTCGCTGGAACAGGCTCATGCCAGGGTAGGGCTCTTGATGCGCCAGTTGATTCATCTTTGGGCCGTGTTTTTTCAATGCAAGCGGGCCAGGTCGTTAGTCATGAACACGATATTGGTGGTGAGTGGACGCATGTTGCTGCAATCAGGCGGGGTAGAAAATGCGAGCTACATATAAATGGCAAATTGACAAGCTCAAGCGATCTTGGTGCGGGGGCTTTGTTTAATTTGAATAATGATTCTCCCATGTGGTTAGGTTTTGGTGCCCAAAACTTTTTTCATGGAGCAATCAAAGATGTTCAATTGTATCAGGGCGCCCTAGGTACTGAGGAACTTGCAAAATTGATGTTGCGTAAAAAGTAAATCTGCAGCCACAGCATAATAATTGCATCATTTATTACAAGTCTGTTTCACATTTTTTGTTCGTATTTAATCCACATTTGTAGCTAATGATGTTACTATTCAGCTCTTCTATATATGTGCCCGCCTTTTTAGGTTTTTTTTTAGGAGCTTTGGAATGGCTAATGAAAAGATTAAAGCTGCCTCTAGAAGAATTTTCATCAAAACAGCAGCAGTTTCATCTGTCAGTGCTGCTGCTGTTAATTCCTTAGGCTTTGCGCCATCTGTTTTTGCTGCAGGCGATGACACCATCCGGGTTGGATTAATAGGATGCGGCGGTAGGGGTACAGGCGCAGCCTCGCAAGCTCTGGCTTCTGAAAGCAGAGTTAAGCTTGTTTCTATGGGTGATGTGTTCGAAGATCGACTGCAATCAAGTTTGAAAAGTCTTAAGTCGATTGAGGGTATGGAACATAAGGTTGATGTGCCGATAGACAAGCAATATGTTGGTTTTGATGCATATAAGAAAGTGTTGGCAAGTGGGGTTGATGTTGTGTTGCTGACAACGCCTCCGCATTTTCGCCCTATGCATATGCAAGCCGCAGTTGAAGCGGGCAAGCATGTGTTCGCAGAAAAACCTTGTGCGGTGGATGCTCCAGGGGTGCATTCTGTGCTTCGAAGTTGCGAAGAGGCAAAGAAGAAAGGGCTTGCAGTCGTTTCAGGGCTTTGCCTGCGTTATCATGCGCCTTACCGTGAAGCTATTCGGAAAATTCATGATGGAGCCATTGGCGGAGTTCGCACTCTTTTAGCGAATGATTATCGTGGCCCCATTTGGATAAAGCCCCGTCAGCCCGATTGGACTGATATGCATTGGCAGATGCAAAACTGGTATTACTTCACATGGCTTTCGGGGGATTTTAATGTCGAGCAGCATGTGCATAATTTAGATGTTTGTGCCTGGGCCATGAAGGATAAGTATCCTGTTAAAGCAATTGGCATGGGCGGCCGTGAAGTTAGGAAAGGCCCGGAATACGGCAATATTTTTGATCATCATTCAGTCGTTTATGAGTATGAAAATGGTGCCCGCCTTGTTAGCAATACCCGTCAGATGAAAGGTTGCAAAAGTGATATTAGTGTTAATATTTTGGGCGACAAAGGTACTGCAATATTAACCGAGCGGAAGAACGGGGTTCGAATCTCTGGTGCAAATGAATGGTCGTTCGCAGGCGAGGCGAAGAACCTTTATCAAGTAGAGCACGACGAACTTTTCGCAAGCATTAGGGCCGGTAAACCAATTAACAATGGCGAGTATATGGCTAAAAGCACTTTGCTTGCCATCATGGGTCGCATGGCCACTTATACGGGCCAAGAAATTACCTGGGATATGGCGTGGAACTCCAAAGAAAAACTTGGACCTGCGAAATATGAATGGGGTCCTATCCCAGTTCCACAAATTGCGGTTCCCGGCGTGACTAAGTTCGTTTGATTTAAACTTTGGATGTCGCTTGATGATAACCGTAGTAATGAAAGTGGCCTAATGGTTGATATTGATCTTGGAAAAAGTACACTGAAAAAAGTTGCATGGAGGCTTATACCTTTCATATGTCTGCTTTACCTCATGAATATTATAGATCGTGCAAATGTCGGATTTGCACGATTGCAAATGCAGAACGATTTACATTTGAGCGATTATACATTTAATGTGGGCTATGGCATGTTCTATGTCGGGTACCTATTGTTTGAGGTGCCTAGTAATCTGTTGATGAAAAGAGTTGGCGCAAGGTTGTGGATCGCACGCATCATGATTAGTTGGGGCCTGATTTCTTCCTTAAGTATGTTCGCTTGGGATCAGTGGAGCTTTTATGGCTTGCGCATTTGCCTCGGTATCGCGGAAGCTGGATTCTTTCCGGGCATCATTCTTTACCTTAGTTATTGGTTCCCCGAACGCCAGCGGGCCAAGATGACTGCGTTTTTCATGATGGCTATCGGTCTGGCTTTTGTGTTTGGAAATCCACTCTCCGGCTTCATCATGCAATACCTTGATTCCTATGCAGGCTTGCATGGCTGGCAATGGTTATTTCTTCTTGAAGGTATCCCTTCAGTTATTCTTGGCGTTGCTGTTTTTTATTATTTGACTGATTACCCCCGTGATGCCTCTTGGCTTTCTTCTGAACAAAAATATTGGCTTGTTTCGGAGATGGAAAAAGAAGAGCAACAGCGGAAGCAGCGCTTTAATGCTGATCGTTTGTCTGCTGTTTTGCAATGGCGTGTCTGGTTGCTTATCGCAATATATTCCACTTTGGCAGTAGGCACTAATGCGAGTGGCGCCTATTTTCCAAAGCTTATCAAACAGCAATTTGATTACCTCGATACCTTTCAGATCGGATTGCTTAGCGCATTGCCCCACATCTGTGCGATTGTTGGAATGATTGTTTTTAGTATTAGTTCAGATCGCATCAACGAAAGGCGCGGACATTTAATTGTAGCAGCACTGCTAGCTGTTATAGGATGGAGCTTGGCAGCAGCCAATTTTTCTCCAGTGATTGCTTTGGTAGGTTTGTGTATCGCTCAAACAGGAATGATGAGCATGATTCCTGTGTTCTGGACTTTACCAACTGCCTTTTTAACTGGTGCAGCTCTTGCAGGCGGAATAGCCATGATTAATTCTGTGGCAAACATTGGCGGGATTTATGCTGCTACCATTTTGGGTACTTATGGTTTATGGTCTATGGCACTGATACATTTAGCGGGTGCAGCTTTATTAATTATTGTTCAAGAGAATTCTGCTAAAGAGAGAACTTCATGACGATGGATAATCCTACTTTCTCTGGAAACCTGTTTGATTTAACCGGGAAAGTTGCGGTTATTTCCGGTGCAGCTCAAGGCTTGGGTAAAGCTGCCTCACTCGCAGTTGCTCAGGCAGGAGCCAATGTTGTTTTGGTCGATCGCAATATTTCCGGGCTAGAAACTACTGCAGATTTGATTAGAAAAACGGGGCGTAAAGCTCTCGTTAGTGTTACCAATGTTTCAGATCCCGATGCTATAGCCGAGCTTTTTAAACAGATTGATTTGGAGTTTGGAAGGGTAGACTTTTTAGGAAACATTGCAGGCGATGGCCATCTTGCAAAGCCAGAAGAATTGACGATTGCAGATTTGCATGCTGTTTTGCAGAACTTGGTAGTGGGGCGCTTTGCTATGTGTCAGCAGGCTGGGATCCGGATGCTTGCCCAAGGTCGTGGTTCGATCATGAATATAGGCTCGCTTGCAAGTTCCACTGCGCTTGGCCGGGGACATATTGCTTACAGTATGGCAATGGGCGCGGTTGTGCAAATGACGAGAGAACTTAGTACCGAATGGAGCCATCGTGGCGTTCGCGTGAATTGTGTCACCCCAGCCCAGATAATCAACCCTGGCCTTACCGCTCGCATGAGCGAAGATCCAACCTTGGAAGATCGATTTCTACATGGGATTCCCGCTCATCGGCTTGGCCAACCCAATGATATTATGGGCCTTGCTGTTCTTCTTGCTTCGGATTCTTCTAGTTGGATAACAGGGGCAATCATTCCTTTGGATGGTGGGAACATGGCGATGAACGCTGGGGGTACTCCGGGCCATGAGCAGAGAAGTATCCAAAATTTTCAAGCTAAAACAAAATGATAAAGGATCAGAATCTAATGGTTCATAAAGAACTGCTTTCGTTGTTTCGTACCATGCTAATCATCCGACATACGGAAGAGGAGCTTGCCCGTTGTCATCAGCGCGGCCTTATCTTTGGCGCCTGCCATACTTATGTTGGTCAAGAAGCAATATCTACAGGCGTTTGTGCTCATTTAACCAAGGATGATTCTGTTTTTAGTACGCATCGTGGGCATGGGCATGCGCTCTCTAAAGGGATGCATCCTCGAGAATTGATGGCAGAATTGTTTGGGCGGGCGACGGGTTGTTCGCGTGGCCGAGGAGGATCGATGCATCTTTTCTCGCCTGAAATCGGCATGATGGGAACAAGTGGTATCGTGGGCCCTTGTATTCTGCAGGCTTGCGGCGGTGGGTATAGTTCCAAGTTGATGAACTCTGGAAGCGTTGCTGTTGCATTTTTTGGTGATGGCGCTGTCAACAACGGGGCATTTCATGAGGGCCTTAACATGGCCAGCATTTGGAAGCTTCCTGTACTCTTCATTTGCGAAAACAACCAGTTTGCTACTGAAGTTCCTTTTTCTTATTCGAGTGGGATTCCAGATGTCGGCCGTCGTGCTGCTAGCTACGGGCTTCCTGGTTTCGAAGTTGATGGCAATGATGTGCTTGCAGTAACAGAAGTTGCGCGTGAGGCAATTGCTCGTGCGCGATCAGGTGAGGGCGCAACACTTATTGAATGTAAAACTTATCGTACTCGCCCTCATGCAGAGGGCATGGGTGATTTCATGTATCGCACCCGTGAACAAGTTGAAGAGTGGAAGCGCAAGTGTCCTATTGCTTCCTTAAGGGGAAGGTTGTTAAACGAGTTTGGAGTCGATGAACCAACTCTTCAGGGTATTGAATCTGAAATTCAGTCTCTTGTTGCGGAATCTAGGGCTTTTGCTGAAAGTAGCCCTTTGCCTGATTCTTCTACTGCTGCGATGAATGTTTATGCACCGGTTAGAAAAGTTGCCCCTTGTACGAGATTGATCGAAGGGAAAGATCCATCCCGAAACATCACTTTCACTCAGGCAACACACGAAGCACTTGCAGAAGAAATGGCTGTTAATCCCAGTATTTTTGTTATGGGTGAAGGGATTGGGGTTCGTGGGGGCAACTTCAAGACTACCGCAGGCCTTTACGATTTATATGGCCCGGTAAGACTTTGCGACACCCCTATTTCCGAACGCGGTTTTGTTGGGCTTGCGGGTGGTGCAGCGATGACTGGCACTCGCCCTGTTGTCGATTTTATGTTCGCTGATTTTATCCTTGATTCGATTGGTGAGATTATCAATCAGATCGCCAAGATGCAGTATATGTCGAGCGGGCGCTTGAAAATGCCGGTGCTATTGCGTGGGTGTATAGGCATTGGTCATTCCGCTGCAACGCATCACTCCGGCAGTTATTATGCAATGTATGCTCAGGTTCCTGGGTTGAGAGTAGTAGTGCCTTCAAACGCTTATGATGCTAAAGGATTGATGAAGCATGCGCTTCGTTGCGATGATCCTGTTATGTTTCTTGAGCATCGGGAAATTCTAACTATCAAGTGTCATGTTCCTACCGAAGATTATGAAATCGAATTTGGTCATGCTGCGATTGTCAGAGAGGGAAAGACTGTTACGGTTGTGGCGTTAGCTCGAATGGTTCATCTTACCATGTCGGTTTGCGAACAACTTGAGCAAGAGGGGATTTCAGTTGAAGTAATAGATCCACGAACTGTATCGCCCCTTGATACAGAAACGATATTGCAATCGGTTGCCAAGACTGGTCGCCTATTGATTGTTGATGAACCACCTGCACCTTGTGGGTTTGCGGCTGAAATTGCAGCGCAGATTGCAGATGCGGGTTTCAACGATCTTGATGCGCCCATTCGCCGTTTGACTGGTGTTTTTACACCTACCCCTTACAGTCCACCTTTAGAGGCTGTTGTTGTGCCAACAGCGTTGGAAATCGCAAATGCAATTCGAGCGTTGGTGAAGGAGTAATCATGGCACAAGAAATTATTATACCGCGCTTGGGTTGGTCGATGGAGGAAGGGACATTCGTCGCATGGTTGAAAAGCGACGGCGATTTCGTTAAGCGTGGCGATGCACTGTTTGAATTGGAAGGCGAAAAAGCTACGCAGGAAATCGAAGCAGTTGATGAAGGCGTATTGCGGATTCCCATTACAGGGCCAAAACCAGGAAGCGTGCATAAAGTTGGAGCCGTCATCGGATATCTTGTTGCGGCAAACGACTCCATCCCTGCGTTTGCTAATCCTTTACCGCAAGTTAATATTGAAGCTATTAATGAAGCAGATTTGATTGTTGCTTCACCATCGGTCAGACAGTTGGCAAGAAAGGTTGGAGTTCAATTATCTCAAGTCAAGGCGACCGGGCCAAGGGGCCGAATTCTCCAAGGAGATGTTCACCAAGCGAAATCAATCCTTTCAGAAAATGCTCAAGAGCCTGTAATTTCTGATGTTTCTAAAATGTTAAGCCAACAGGTTGCTAGTCCTAGGGCTAGACGGCTTGCTTCCAGCTTAGGAATCGATTGGAAGCTTTTGATTGGCTCGGGTGCTGGTGGCCGAATTCGGGAATGCGATGTAAAAGCTGCTTCCACTAACTTGACTTCACCTATCACCACCGCTGGGAAAGCGCAGCGAATCCCGATCTCAAAAAAACGAAAGCTTATTGCTCAGCGATTGGTTGCCAGTCGGCAGTTAACAGTCCCGGTTACACTCACCACCAAGGCTGATGCCACGAATCTGGTCAATCTTCGCAATCAGTTTAAATCAACCAATGGCACACATCCCATTCCAAGTTTTCAAGACATCATTACTAAACTGGTTGCAGAAGTTCTAAAGGAGCATATGTTTCTTGCAGGCAGATGGGATGAAGATGTCATTGTATTGCCTGCGCATCATGAACTGCATATTGGTATGGCTGTTGATACTGAAGATGGTTTATTGGTGCCTGTGATTCGAAATGTGGCTGGATTAAATCTTCGTGATGTAGCAGTGCAATCAAAAAGCTTGGTGCAGCAGGCGCGTGAAGGAAAGATCACCGCAGCACAAATGCAGGGGGGCGTTTTTACAATCACCAATCTCGGAGCGTTTGGAATCGATTCTTTTACCCCCGTAATTAATTATCCCGAGGCTGCAATTCTTGGCTTGGGTGCGATTCGCAAGGAGCCTGTTTTTCTTGATGATGGTAAAGTAGTTGCTCAGTTGCAGTTGGCACTGAGCCTTACTTTTGATCACCGTATCGTTGACGGGGCACCTGCAGCCCGGTTCTTACAAGCTCTGGTGTCTGCAATTGTTAATCCATCGGCATTTTTACTCGGCGCTTAATATACAAGGTACGTGGTATGACTAGTTTGATTGTTGATTCTAGACGCATAAAGATGCGCTCTATTTTAATCGGTTTAGTTTGGCAAAGCCGATCCCGAGCCAGATCCATTAAAAGGTATGGTAAGTTTGAGGATTAAAGTTAATGCCAGTAGTGTGCATAAAGTTAAACCTTGGGAAATAGGCAGAATAATCAAAACGATAATCAAAATTTAGTAGCAATCGATTTGAGGTTATTTCTCTTTTGGTTCTTTGAAATGAAATTCTCCAAAGTCATTCGGGTCATCAAGAATTTTGGTGCTGGAATTAAAAGACCATTGGGAAGTCTCTAATTGGTCTTTGTTTTCAATTCGGATCCTACTAATATTCCCACGCCAAAGCGATGCCTGGCCGGAGTTTTCAATACCAAGGGTTTTGAAAGGGATCGTAAGGAAACCCACCCATCTTGAGTTGTTAACATCAAGTTTTGTCGAATAAGTCCAATCGCCATTCCAATCCGGATCAAAACGGCCAAACCGTGGATCAAGAGGATCTTTTACAAAGCCTTTTGCAGCATCCTGTTTTGACTTTTGGTTAGGATTAACAGTGAAACGGTAAACGATATCATTCCCGGTTTTGGGTTCGAATAAGAGGTTGATTTTATCCTGCTTTGCGAGGTCTTCGATCGGGGCTTTTAATAGTTCTTGGGGAAGTTGGTTTTCAATTAAAACATAAAGATTAGATTGATCTGCTAGTATTTTGAATGATGATTTGTTTTTTGATTCTGTTTGATTTTGTATTAAGTTCAAAGAGTGTTTTTCTGCAAGATTCCATTCTTGAGAGTCCACCGCAATTGCTGAGGTTGTTTTTGCACTTCCAATGAAAAGTTTTTTAGCTCCAGGCAATGCTGCATTTCTCATTGCTTTGGTGTCCCAGTTCATTGGTGAGTTTGCGTAGGGTTCCTGATAACCATCGTAGGCAAGTTTTAGGTGCTTTGCATCATGTCCAACAGGTGGAAACATCACATAGGCCCATTCACCCGTGTTTTTTGGGTTTTTGCCATTGGCGGTGAAGAATGAATCGATGAGTGCGTTTCTTTCATCGATTGCATCGAGTAAACGGTTTCTAGAATTTATATCAGGGCGGATTTGGAAAGCATGAGTGAGGTGTACAACCTGCGCAAAAGCCTTGAGGTAATCAAATTCTTTGCGGACCACTGCAAGTCTGGTTTTTGCTTTTTCCGAGTCTGCAGTTTTTTCGGCGGTGGAAAGTTGGTTTTCCATCGATGCAAGAAGAGTAGGGGTGTAAAGGAACCCCATGAGTTGGAAAGGATCCGTTAAATGTTTTCTTCGTTGCCCGTAAATATTGTGATAAACCCAGGCCGGGGCTCTGGTTCCTAGGTAATCTGAATACAATTCAATCGCATGATAAAGCTGATCGTAAAATTGAATCATAGGGGGAGAAGCTTTGCCAAAAGAAGCGCTGCAGAATTCCTTCACGAGAAGGTTGGCGTTAAGATTGATCGGATCATCAAACATTTTTCCCATGGTGTAATAAACAGGCCCTTCAAGCCCATACAGATCACCGGGGCCATCGCGATAAACCGAAGCAATACGATTGCGAACTAATCTTCGAACTTGAGATTCTACAAAAAGTGGTGTACGCATTGGGGTGTATCGGGTACCAAGGTTTGGGCACCAGTTGTAAATATACGAAGAGAAACCTGCAGGAACCTCATGGTTTAACCACGGTGCGATATCCTCTTCGTTGGTACCGGTTAAAAGTATCCGAGTGTTTTTTGGAAATGATTTAAATGATTTTGGTGGGTTTTCGGTTTGAATATACGACATGATGGTGACACGATTGCCCGGTTTTTCGATCTCAACTTTTTCAGCAAGTGATCGATGAAAGAGCCAAAGCTTTTCACCCCAATCTTTACCAGTGCTGTAAAGCTTTTCGCATTTTTCGCATTGGCACGCACGAAAGCCATCGGGTTGTCCAATATCAACAGCTTTAAAACCTGTGTTAATAGAATTGATCATGTCTTCGTAAATAAGTTTTTGGACATCAGGGTTTGAAATACAATATTGTGCATTTCCCGGTGCATTTGCAGTTCGTTGGCCATTGATGAGTGCGAAATACTCAGGATGAGTTTCGCCATATTTTTCTCTGGGTACTGCCCTTTCGTAAGTGTGGCCTCCAAAGAGTGTGTCAACCATGGGAAAGCGGTTGTGAGCGATGTCGTAAAAACTGCCCCTTGCTGGATGGGCGGTATTGAATTCAATCGAGGGTGTTTTAATAATGTCGAGGTTTGTAGGAATAGTGATGGAAGAAATTTTTAGATATTCAATTGCTGGAGATTTTAGCAGGTCAATTTTTGTTGAAGAAGATATCGGCTGCGCAGGGCCAAGGTCGGGATAAAGAAATCGTGTACCAACATATTTTTGTAGAAAATCTACAACGCCTTTCGCTGTACCAAACCGATCCCAATAAGGGCGTCGTGGTTCGATGGATTTTGCAGGCGCAGTTTCATCTCGCCCCGCTATGATAAGATTGTTATCAACAACTTTATGTATATATCCCCACCCATTAAGCTTTGAAACATCAACTTTTTTATCTTTTGCGTAGTTGGTGTTCCCAAGATAAATTGCAGGTTTTGAGGCATCATGTGCCCCTTCTAAGATGATGGGAAGATTGAAACCATTAGCCTGAAAAGCTGCCTGCATTAGTTTTGCGGTTTGCTTTAAACCATCACCTATGGAGTCCGAGGCATTTACTTTCGGGATTACAATCTGATAATCGGTTTTGTTTGATGAGGCCAGAATGAGTTCTGCACCAAAGCCCCGTGCCGCTGTAATAAATATTATTAGTATTACGCAACATATAAATTTTACTGGGTGAATCGGGGTTATTGACGTATTCATTTTATTATCCTGTTTAGATGTCGTTTAAGATTGTCGAAAATAGTTACTTTGAAGGGGTTGTTTGCTTAAGCAAAGATTGGATAGATAATACTGCTTCTGAAATCATTTTTTCACCCGCATCGGCTGCCAAAAAACTACATTCGGCCGCCCCATATCCACCTTCTTTTACAGCTTGAACCGTTGGGATGTATACAACAAACGGGGATCCTTTCCCATGGTATGCCAATCCTAAAATCAAAGTGTTCTTTATTGGTGATTTTGAAGTTAATTCGATTTGATGGCTGATAAAGGGTTCTCCGGGAATTCCAACCAATGCCAAGTCATTATTGATAACAACGGAAAGAATTCCAACATTGCTTTTATTTGTACCATTGCGGTGTGCAAGTGTTAGTAGGCTTTCTTTAATTTGAATGGGGGTGGATTCTGTTTTTGTTGTTTCCTTAAAGGTGGAGGCGATTTTTAAGGCACCCTTGGCCAAAGATATTCCAGCCATGCGAACAATGTTGAATCTATTTTCGCCTTTAAGATTATGAAGGTCGTAGGGATCAAGATCGCCTTGGGCCCCTTGAAGAAACATGCCCATGCAATTATCACCCAGTTCCTGTTCAATATGATCAACCATTGCGCCGGGGAAATCTCGTGAAACCATGCCTGCGCTCATGGTAGCTACAGGATGGCATGCATATTGAACCATTAGTGCTCTGGGTTTACCTGTCAGGTCGTCGATGCGAATGACGCCTACTGTCGGGTCAATAGGTTTGGTGGGCCGTCTATCGGGGTTTTCCCACATTGCTAAAACAGGGCCTCCTTCGCGGACTAGCCTTCTGTTGTGCGCCATGTATGCGCTTTCAAATGGAGCTTTTCCTGAAACAAGTTTAGCTGCAAACAGATTGTTCATCGCCTTGCCGATCGCTGCTATTATTTTGTCTTCCGTTTCCGCATACCAAGGGTCAGAAGATAAAGCAGGCCAATCGATTGTGGTGCCTGGGTCTTTCCCATTTCTGGTCCAATCGGGAGAGAAGGGCGGTTTGATTAAAAGCCCACGAGGCGCCATTGCTGCATGGGTATGTGTTGCGCAAAGGATTACATGATCAACACCCCATTTTTTTCTAGCTTCTGTAATCACCTTTAAGGAAGAGAAAACAATTAAATCAACAGACACTATCGCTAGCGATACTTTTTGATCCTTAAGCACTACCACTCGTGCATAAAGTGAATCTCTTTTTCGAAGTGGTTGCCCTACCAAATTTACCGCATCTTTTTCGGGTGGTGTAATATCAACCTTGGCAGTGCCTGCCATCATGTTTGCGGTTTCATCTTTGCCGTGGATTTTCTGTGTAGCGCCAAGCAGTATGAAAGCAACACAAACACTTAATAGCAGGTTAGAGTTCTTCATCAATGGTTCCATTATTTCTTGAGTTCGGTTGCTGTTTCTTTGTACTGTGCCCAAGCTATATCTTGTAAGCTTTTTGCGATATCTGCCGGAATGCTCTCAGGAAATGCTAGGCCGATTGGGGTTCGACCTGTTACCACACTGTAGATTCCGCATGAATAAAGATAAGATCCCCAGAGTCCAGGGTGTGCTTTGTCTTTTGCGAATAGACTTTCCATTTTTTCTTTGGATGGGTTTGCTCCAAAGTATTTGATGTATGCTTCGCTTGAATCAACAATCGGCACACCCAATTCCTTGCCCATGTTTAAATGCAGTCGATGCTGGCGTTCAAAGCCTTTGGGGAAGTCACTTAGTATGGAAGCTGTTCCAAATAATATCGTTTGTTTACCTGTTTTTTTTATCAAATCATAAAAGAGGCGTGCGTATGGTTGAAACGCAGGTTCTTGAACATTGTAAATGTCTTGAAGTACGATGAAATCCCAGTTGCCACTTCCAATCATTTCTCGTGCAGAACCCGCGCCTGTGCCTGCCTCCCAATGAGATTTTAATGATGCGCCACCCTTAATGCATCCACCCACTTTAATTAGCGTGCCGCCTTTATCTGACGCTGCAAGTTTTTCAAGAAGTTGATTCCCCACGATTGTTGGGCATTGACTGTTGCCTACCAATAATACTTTCAAAGTTTTAGGTGATTCTTTTAGGTTGTCTCCATGGGAGATGTTTGCAATGGTTCCCATTAGAAATAAGAAAACCATGCATTTACAAAAGGTTAATTTCATTGAGTTAGTCCTTTAATGGTGGTCGTGGAAAGGGATGGTTTATTTTTGAGATTCAATGAGTAAAGCCTCACGGAATTTCTCAAGGGATTCTTTTTCTTTTCCTTGTGATGCATAAGCATGTCCATAAGCACGCAGAATTTTGATGCGCCATACCGGTGCCATGGTTTTATTGTCTGCATATTGATCCAGTACAGCTAACGCATCGTCTGGTTTAACTTGATCGGTTAGTATGCTGGCAATGGCAAGGGTGGTGCTTATGGGCAACCATCCATTTGTTTTTCCAGTAAGTGCAATGATTTTTCGATAGGTGGTAAGTGCTTGTTCTTCATCTTTGAGGTTGTTGGCATAGTTGTCGGCTAAGGTTAATAAAATCAGTTCGCTCTTGGGGTTAAGTGCTAATCCAGCTTTGCAATCGATTTCTGATTCTTTTCCATTTTTGGTGAAGTAATAGGCTTGGGCTCGCAAATGATAAGCTTCAGCTTTGATGATGGGTGATTCGGTGTTCCAGTTACCAAAATTTTCTTTTGAGAATTGCTCGATCAGATCTTTCCACTTTCGATCTTTGGCTAGTGCCTGCATTTTTTTGATAGTCAAAGATGAAGGCGTTTCTTGATGGTGCCATTGGTTGAAAGACTTCGGTCTTATTTGTGTTTGAATGCGGTCTTTTAATTTAGTGGACCAAACTTCTGCATAAAGTGCAGAGTGAGAGTTAATCAGAAAAACGAAGAAGAATAAAAAGTAATATTTCATGGTAACTTAGTTCTTTTAGGGTAGGCACAAGGTGATGTATATTGATTCGACCATACATCAAAGGATTATTAAACAAGCGGTGTATAAGTTCAAATTGTCAGAGTTTATCGGCTTGGTGTCAAATGAATTATGGAGCGAAACCATTAGGTCAAAACAGGGTTGATTATTGATATGTAAGTTGGTTTAGTTTTCTTTTACTAGATTCAAATGTAAAAGCATCTGGGTTCTCTGGATTGATATGCAGCCAATAATGGTTGATTTGACTCGCAAGCAGTTTCTTAGTGTTTTAGCTGGTGGTATTTGTTCACCAAATCAATTTGTTTAATCAGATCCTCATAATAATGCCTCAGAGGTTCATTTTTATTTAAAAGGTTATGAAGCTCAGTATCGTATTATCCCTCGTGCTGCTGCGGTGGAATGGAATCGTAGTGCCAAATGAGGCATGTTTATTCATTATGCCTTGCCTAACCTTCGTGGGATCAATGCAAAGCAGGCATAGCAACGCAAAAACAGTCAGGTGATGAGTGGAAAAAATTAAAGCAGGGCACTCAGGCAGAGTATGCAAAGATAAAAGATCAGTTTAAAGCGGAAAAGTTTGATGCTGATTTTATCACGGATCTCGCATTAGAAGCCAAAATGGGCTATATCAATTTTACCACCCGTCATTTATGTGACTTATACATGATTGTGAAAGCGATGAAGGTTAAATTGATTGAGTTTCGAGAATCTTGCAAGTTAAGTCAGGCAGGTAAGGATTACTCTACGCCGTTCACCCCTGATAAATTTGATATGAATCCCAACGAATCTGGGGTACCAAAGAAAGTGAAGAAGCCTGGGACTTAAATTTCAGGAACCGGCTTTTTGAACTCTTTTGCAGCAGCCTCTTTGGGGACATCAATGCTGTGCTTCCCATTTTCTTTAGGAAGATCGATAGTTGTTTGGTAGTCGCAGATTAATTTGCCTCCTTGTTTGTTTAATCCGCGGACATGAATTACTGTTGGACCGCCTGCGATGCCTTTACCATCTTTGTTTCGAGTATCGTAGGAGCCATCTGTAATGTAGGCAACACCTTGTGGTCCAGAGTTTCCTTTGGCGCCATCGGGCGTGAAAAGTACATCGCCATAAGCTACTGGTTGCCCGTTAAATTTTACTTCCCCAGAGATTTGGTATCTGGTGGGCCCTTGCTCGGAGCATGCACAAAAAGTAAAAGTGGTAAGCACTAAAATGCAATTCAACAATCTCATCTTGTTTGACTCTTTTTTGTGATTAATAATCTGCTACAACTTCTCCGCCATTACGGCTTGCGAGAGGCAATAAAACCTTGTTGAGATCAATTGATTCACGGATGAATCGCACACTACCATCGCCAAAAGCTATGTTGCATCCTCCTGTATGATTGCTACCAATGCTAATATCATTATGGTTTGTGTTGGTGATGTATCGGACAGTTCGCATGCTGCTGCCTATATTTTTGCATGCGGGGAAATCGTTGTCCCATAAACCACCTCGTTGCCAGGCACGAAGCGCCCCTGGTGTTGCTTCCAACCCTTGCCAAGCCCATTCTGCAATCATCATGGTATTACTGGTGCCATCTGTAATATCACCAATTTTCACAGCGCCCGGAGTCGCAGGTGCAGTTGTAGATAGGGATTTATGAAAGGGAAGAATGCCATCGGCGGCCAAACCTGCTTGTGTGGTTGCTGGTCCATTTACATTGTAAGCGGTTCCTGTTGTTGGATTGGTTCCTTTGGGGCCGGCAACCCCAACATAATGCATGGTGTAAGCCATGGTTCCATTAGGTAAATTGTCGATGGCGCTAAGCGATAAAATTTGATCATAACTTGGGCAAAGGAAAGTGGAGATTTTGTTTCCGCCTAGCAATCGGTTCACATTGCCTGCAGTAATATAAGATGGAAGACTAGGGTTTGCTGAATTGCCTAATGCTGTTTGTTCAATGTAAGGAAGAATCATAACATGCCAGCCAATGCTCGTAACCCCTACAAGGCTTTTGTTTGCAGGGAAAGATTGATTGTTGTCGTGGTAGGAATGAAGAGCTAAGCCTAATTGTTTAAGATTGTTGGTGCATTTCATTTTGTTTGCTGCTTCACGTACTTTTTGTACTGCAGGAAGGAGCAAACCAATAAGAATGGCTATGATGGCAATCACTACCAATAATTCAATGAGGGTGAAACCTATTCGGTTTGTTTTTCTCATAAAAGTAACCTCACGCAATACTTGGATCAATCACATTAAGATAGGTAATTCAATTGTACTTAAAGCCTGAGTTCTTTTGCAACTTAAATAACCATAAGTTCAAAGTTTCATTTTGACCTGAATAAGTCACTTTGAATCACTCCATGGATTATCGAGCGCAACCCATAATCATCAGGTTGGGAATTTTTTACAATAGCTTCGATTGCTTTTTGGTCTAATTGAGACGCAGGTGATCCTGTGGAGTAAGTGATCAAATTGCGAGTAACACCCCGAGCTAGTTGTTCAGGATTTTTTGCTAATATCTCTCTAAGTTGTTTAATTCCTGAAAAAGCCGTACCCTCTGGTGAGATACCGGTTGAATCAACAGGCGGCCCTTCTTTCCACTTGCTTTTACCCTTGATTGCTGCAGCATCAGCCGTTCGATAATTGGTACGCAGGTTCCCCATTACATCGAAACTTTCTAACGCAAATCCATAAGGATCGAACTTAGCATGACAAGCTGCGCAAGAGCCTTTGCCGCTATGTAAAGCTAATTGCTCACGCAAAGTTTTTGCACCTCGAGTATCAGGGTCGATGGGGTCGATATTGGGTGGCGGTGGTGGAATGGGAGTGCCCAATAAACGCTCGGCTACCCACACGCCCCTTTTTACAGGCGAAGTAGAAGTTCCATTTGCTGTGACTTTCATTGTTGATGCATGGGTCCAGATGCCACCAAATGAAGAGTCTGGCTGAAGTTTTACTTCTTGAAGAGCGAAGCCTTTTGTTTCGGGCATTGAATAATGTTTTGCAAGTCGTTCGTTGATTAGCGCCCACTTAGGCGCAACAAAATCTCGTACACTTAAGTTTTTATCAATCATGTGCTTGAGGGTTTGTTGCGTTTCCATCACGCTGGAAATTTTGAGCAAGTCATCATATTCGGGGTAAAGATCAGTGTCGGGTGTTGTGTCGTTGATACTTCGAAGCCCCAGCCATTGGTCCGCAAAATCATTGATGAATCGTTGTGATCTGGGATCTTTTAGAAGTCGGTCTGTCTGGGCTTTTAACACTGCTGAATCGGTTAGTTTTCCTAGGCGGGCGATTTCTAGTAGCTCTTCATCGGGAGTGGAATTCCAAAGGAAATAGGAAAGGCGCGAAGCAAGTGCGAAGTTGGTTAATCTTCCTGGTTGTTCGACGATGCAAAGAAAATCTGGGGCAGTCATTAAGGCTGAGATTTGATTCCTTAGGGCGGTTGCTAAAAATACCCCCGCATCAATTTCTTTTGTAAAATTAGCAGTGATTGTAATCATTTCTAAATCTGTAATTTCTCTACGGAAAAGGCGCATGCCCACTCTTTTAAAAGTTTTTTGCATTGTTGCAATAACTTCCTCACGGCTTAGTTTCGATAATTTTAAAGTGGTATTTGGGCGTAAAAAGGATTCAAGCATATTGGGTGGAAGATCTGCACTTAGCCAGCGGTTTCCTAAAAGAGGCAGTTCGGGTTCTTCGATATCCACCCATTGAACTGCTAGCCCAGGGCCTTTACAGTTTTTGGCTAAGGTGTTCTTTGGAACCTGAACTCCGAGCCCAAAAGGAATTAGTCTGAAACCATCAGAGATTTCTGCAACATCATTGTTGTCGCTGGTTCGAAGGTATATTTCAGTTTCGATAATAGCTGGTTTACCAGGCGGGGCTTCAAGAATTTTCACAAGATCAATCATCTGTGGATAAGCCCCGGTGTGACCTGCATAAATTCCGAAAACTATAGGCTTATCGGTTTGATAGGCATAAACAGAAATGCGAAGTTTGTGTATTCCAGGAATGCGGGTTCCCGGCGCACCTTGAAGTTTGCCCTCTTTGTTTTTTAATCGTAATGGGCCAGAGGTTGTATCGGTGTTAAAGGAAACCATGGTGCCATCTTCGAGCTCGAGAATATGGCCTGCGGATTGCTCGCTAGCCCCTGCCCACAGTCGATATTTGTTTTCAACTGATTTTGGATAGGGTCTCATTACTCGGTCAAGAGTATCTTCTGTGATTTTGACAAAACCTGCTGCACTTGCAGAAGAAAAAGGTAGTGCAGCACTTATTTTATCGTAACCATCTACTCTGCCATCCATGGGAAGATTTCGAACTACCGCTGGTCGAAAGCCAAATAAATCATGAATCGTGTTTGCGTATTCATTTCGATTGAAGCGTCTGAATTTACTTCGCCCTTCTTTTTGTTCCACGCTTGTAAGCCAGTCAGTTAATTCGCCATTTGCCCATGATGCCAGAACTTTTTTATCGGCAGGCGCAAGAGGCTTTTCGCCATTTGGTGGCATTGTTCCTGACTCGATTTGCTCCAAAACCCTAAACCATAATTTTGAATCTGCACTAAATTGTTCAAGTGTGCGAACACCAGAAAGATTAACTTTCCCCTTCTGCTTTTCTTCCCCATGGCATTTGGTGCAATGCGCAGAAAGCACAGGCATAACCTTGGATTTAAATGCAGTTGCAGCATCATCAGCATGTGTAAATGCTGGAAGCATAAAAGGGAATCCTAATACAATGATATAGCAAAAAGTTTTCATGTTCATGATCTGTTTAGGGTAGTGAGCACTGTTGTTATAAAAAACCATCTAGCGGGATTAAAGTTTTAAACTAAGCCTGTGATTGTTCCTGTGCCAGACCCAAAGCTGTTTGTTTCCATGCCGAATCGTTGAAGCATACTGACAAAAAGTTTACCCAATGGCGTGTTGTTTTTTGTGTCACCTGCAATGTGCTGGCCATGCTTGAATCCCCCGCCCGCCAAAAGGATTGGAAGATTGGTGGTTCCATGGCCGCTGGCATCTCCTAAATTGCTTCCTATTAGGACTTGGGTGTTATCTAAAAGAGTTCCTGATCCTTCTTTTGTATCACGCAAAGAAGCAAGGAAGTCGTGAAACACTTGTATTTCCAAGCGCTCTACAATTTTGAGTTGCTCAATCTTTGCGGGATTACGGCCGTGATGAGAAAGTCCATGATGCCCCTCTGTTACGCCTGGGATAGGAGGTTTTTCGTCCATGCCACGAATAAATAAAGAAACAACCCGGGTTGAATCGCTCTTTAGTGCGAGGCGGATTAAATTAAGCATGACACGAGCCCGGCCTATGCTGTCACTGCGATCCGCAAATGGGCTAGGGTATTGTTCTGATGGTTGTGGCTCATCCATTTTTGGCTTTGGTCGATTCACCCAAGCTTCATCTGCTTTGAGCTGTTTTTCCATGTCCCGAACAGCTTCGGTGTAGTCCGCAATTTGTTGCTGATCATTTGAGCTAAGTGATTTTTTAAGTTCGGTAAACCTATCCCCCATGCGATCGAGCACACTCTGTCCGTGTTTGAGTCGGTCTAACTCTTTTTGAACTTCGTTTTTGTTACCCGCCAAGAACATTCGGGCGAAAATATCAGAAGGCTTGCTTAGAGCGGGAACGCCTGCACCACTGGGTGTATGGGTAAGAGGGCTTGCTTCTAAAGTGGAAAGAGAAAGTAGGGGGAAGCGTGTTGCGCCTGCAACATGCTTAGCAGCAACATAATCCAGCGAGACAGTATTGCGAAACCCACCTTTGGTCGGGTGTTTTGCACTAGTTAGAAAGCAGGATTCTGAAGCATGATCGCCACCAATTTCAGGGTGGGAGATACCTGAAAACACAGTGAAATGCTGGCGCAGATCCTCGAAGGATTTAAGGTACTCACTTGGCTCATAATCTTTTCCTGATTTCTCAGGAAAGAAGGATGGGCCATAGAGTCCAAAACTGGTGCAAATATTGACCATTCTTTTGGGAGGCGCTGTTTCATTTGCAAGTGCCAGACTCTCCAACCAGGGAAGGGCTAGTACCACGGAACTGGATTCGAGAAATCGACGCCTGTTAATTACTTTGTTTTGCATTATTTGACTCACTTCTGTTAGTTCAGCCGTTAGGGTTTTATCGAACTTTGTTAACTGCCAACCGGCCAGCTTTGATCACGCCGCCTTGAATGACTGCAATAAATTTGCTTTTGTTTTCTAGAATTGAAATGTCTTTTAGTACATCCCCATCCACAATAAGAATGTCTGCAAGTTTGCCTGCTTCAACTGTGCCAATTTCATTTTCAAGGCCCATGATTTCTGCCCCGGTTCGGGTTGCACATTGCAATACCGTGTGCGAGTTGAGGCCAACATAGTTCACAAAGAAGGTTAATTCTCTGGCGTAATCACCGTGTGGATTCCAAGCAAACCCATAATCCCCACCCATGCCTAATCTTCCACCCGCCAGGAGAATCATTCTTGCACTTTCTGCACCGGCTTCCAAAGTTTC
>Ga0209033_1000470_pt1 | contig 23465 bp, 24 predicted proteins | sample LauGreFa1BDMLBDN_2_FD_188218 | JGI IMG/M metagenome (GOLD analysis project Ga0209033, IMG submission 188218) | Freshwater lake microbial communities from Lake Michigan, USA - Fa13.BD.MLB.DN (SPAdes) (version 2) | ecosystem: Environmental > Aquatic > Freshwater > Lake | place: Lake Michigan, USA...
TCGAAATCGTTGATGCGCTGGGCTTTGCGCCAGATATTCACGCACTTCCAGTTGGCAACGCTGGAAACATCACTGCATATTGGCTGGGGTACCAGGAGTATCAAAAAGATAAAATTTCAAAAACTTTGCCACAAATGTGGGGATTCCAAGCAGAGGGCGCAGCGCCAATTGTCCGCAATGAAGTTGTGAAAAACCCTGAAACAATTGCAACTGCGATTCGAATTGGAAATCCAGCATCCTGGGAGCAGGCTGTTGCTGCTCGTGATGATTCTGGTGGACGGATCGGAGCTGTTTCTGATCAAGAAATTTTGGCTGCATATCGCTTGATAGCTGGGCGTGAAGGAATTTTCTGCGAACCATCTTCTGCTGCTGGTCTTGCTGGTTTGATAAAGGCAAAAGCTGAAGGGCAATTACCTAAAGGCAAAAAAATCGTGATTACAGTTACCGGTAATGGACTGAAAGATGTGCAGTGGGCACTTGATGGTGCACCAGCACCAATTGTTATCCCAGTAAATGTTGCAAAAGCTGCCGAAGTTCTTGAGTTGGCATAATGCAAAGCAAACCAACTTTTCGCGCGACACCAGTAACAATTCGCACTCCAGCAAGCAGTGCCAATTTAGGCGCCGGTTTTGATTGTTTAGGTCTAGCCCTTGAAATTTACGATGGATATGCAGCGCAAGTTTCCGATGAAGCTGGTTTAGATATCCAAGTTGCTGGTGAAGGCGCTGATGAGATTAGAAAAGATGACAAGAATTTAGTAATTAAAGCAATGAATCGCGCCTTTGATCACATGGGCGGAAAGCCAAGAGGATTGTCAGTACGTGCATTAAATGCGATTCCTCACGGACGAGGATTAGGTTCCTCTTCAAGCGCAATCATTGGTGGACTTTACTTAGCGCGAGCATTAGTAATTTCAGGACAAGAGCGTTTAACAGATCAAGATTTACTTGCAATAGCAACAGAGATGGAAGGTCATCCCGATAACGTTGCTGCAGCTTTGTATGGCGGTGCAACTATTGCGTGGTTAGAAGGTGGTGTTGGTCGGGCAACTCCGATCACAGTTAATCATCGAATTAATGCAGTTGCATTCATTCCTGAAAGCGCAGTTGCAACATCGAGCGCGCGCAAAATGTTGCCTGATGAGGTTTTGTATAAAGATGCGACTGCAAATATTGCTCGCAGTGCGTTAATGGTTGAGGCGCTAAGCAATAAACCAGAGTTTCTTTATGAAGCGACACAAGATTTGATTCATCAAGAGTTTCGTAAATCTGCAATGCCAAAATCTTTTGCTCTAGTGCAAAAATTACGTAGTGCAGGAGTTGCTGCATTTATATCTGGTGCTGGTCCAACTGTCTTAGCGTTACATACTGGCTCGGTCACGGATGCACAAGAGATTGCTCGTGCTGGAGGTAGTTCATTCGCTACTCAGATACTGGGAATTAGCCGAGTTGGCGCCCATATATACAGCCCCAACTAGCCAGATAGTCGTAAATCAGCCCCAGGGTTGAGTGATATGCTTTTCTTACTCGGCCGGGATTGCCCCGAGTAAGCAAGAAAAATCACCTTCGCTTAAAATTCTTACCTCTCCAAGTTTTAAGTTAAATCCGGAAAAGCTTGAAACTTCTGTTAAGAATAACCAAAGCGATTAAAAAACCAATTGAGCTTATTTCTTAAGCCAAATAACCTGAATGAGGAAATGTGACTGAAACTTCAACCCGCGCGCGTAAACCAGCGAGCGATCTAAGCGCGATGCTCCTTCCCGAGCTGCGCAAAGTAGGTGTCCAACTTGGAATTGATGGCGCTATAAAGATGCCTAAAGCCGCATTAGTAACCGCTATTAGTGATTTGCAAGCCGCTAATCGCGCTGCATCAGCAAAACCTGCACGCAAAGAGCGCTCAGCAGACAAGGAAAGTTCAGCTGAAAAAGCTGGTAACTCTAACTCTGGGAATGAAAGTTCTAACGAGAGCCGCGAGGATAGCCGCGACAATCGTGGTGACCGCAATGACCGTGGTGACCGCAATGATCGTGGTGACCGCGACAACCGCCATGATCGTAATGACCGTGGTGATCGTGGTCGCGACCGTCATCGTGATCGTGATCGCAACCGTGATCGCAACCGCCCTCCACGCGAAGAGCGTGAACCAGTTATTTCCGAAGATGATGTTTTAGTTCCAGTCGGTGGTTTAGTAGATATCCTCGATAACTTCTCATTTATTCGTACAAGTGGTTATCTTCCAAGCCCTAACGATGTGTATGTCTCTATGCAACAAGTACGTCGATATGGACTTCGTAAAGGAGATGTTGTTACAGGCGCGGTTCGTGAACCACGTGAAGGCGAGCGTCGTGAGAAATTTAATGCGCTGCTTCGCTTGGACACTATTAATGGAATGGAACCAGACGAGGCTAAAGACCGGATTGAGTTCAACAAATTAGTGCCGCTTTACCCACAAGATCGTTTACGTCTAGAAACAGAACCAAACATTTTGACCACACGTGTTATCGATCTGATTGCACCAATTGGAAAAGGTCAACGTGGACTAATCGTTTCGCCGCCAAAAGCCGGAAAGACGATGGTTCTTCAAGCGATCGCAAACGCGATCACAAAAAATAACCCTGAAGTTCACTTAATGGTTGTTCTTGTAGATGAGCGACCTGAAGAAGTTACAGATATGCAACGTTCTGTTAAGGGTGAAGTAATTTCTTCCACATTTGATCGTCCAGCAGAAGATCACACAACTGTTGCAGAACTTGCAATTGAACGCGCTAAGCGCTTAGTTGAATTAGGACATGACGTAGTTGTGCTTCTTGATTCAATCACTCGTTTGGGTCGTGCATACAACATTGCTGCACCTGCTAGCGGAAGAATTCTTTCCGGTGGTGTGGATTCTGCTGCTTTGTATCCACCTAAGAAATTCTTTGGCGCTGCACGAAATATTGAAGATGGTGGTTCGCTAACTATTCTTGCAACTGCTCTTGTTGATACTGGCTCGAGAATGGATGAAGTTATTTTCGAAGAGTTTAAAGGAACCGGAAATATGGAACTTAAACTCGATCGCCGTTTAGCTGATAAGCGCATCTTCCCAGCAGTTGATGTTGATGCATCTGGTACTCGTAAAGAAGAAATTCTTATGGGTGCTGAAGAGTTAAACATCACTTGGAAATTGCGTCGAGTTTTGCACGCACTTGATTCTCAACAAGCACTAGAACTTCTGCTTGAGAAGATGAAGGGCACCAAGTCCAATGTGGAGTTTTTGATGCAAATCCAGAAGACCACAGTCGGGCCTACAAGCGAGGTTTAAGCGCAATTGCTACCGCCCCTAGAGGGGCGGTATCCTTTTCACCTCTGGTTCACGACGATCTCGAAAGAGTGCGCCGACCCAGTCCCATCAAGTAATTGGAGTAAGTAATGAAGGCAGAGATCCACCCATCATACGAAGCAACAAATGTGACTTGCAGTTGCGGCGCAGCATTTCAAACTCGTTCGACAGTTTCTTCCGGAGCGATTCACGTAGATGTTTGCTCGGTCTGTCATCCTTTCTACACTGGAAAACAGCGCATCCTTGATACCGGTGGACGTGTAGCTAAATTTGAAGAACGCTTTAATAAAAAAGCCAAGTAACTACTTTTAATCGGCCGTACTCATCTCGCCTTTGGCGAGTTTGGGTGCGGTCTTTTTATTGGAATTACTTAAATTGATTGTTAGAAAAGAAAAAGAGTGAGAGGCAGGTGCGAAGATGGCGAAAGAAATTACAGAACGTTTCACCACTGCGCTAGAGATGCTTGCCGAGCATGCTGAAATTGAAACATCACTTGCCGATCCTGGAGTTCACAACGATCCAAATCGAGCCCGTCAATTAAGTAAGCGCTATTCACAACTTGGCCCAATTGTTGCCGGTTATCGCGCATGGCATGCGGCAGAGGATGATTTAACAGCAGCAAGAGAGTTGGCAGTTGAAGATCAATCTTTCGCGGCTGAACTTCCAGCACTTGAAGAGTTTGCAGCCGCAGCCGCAACTAAGTTAGAGGAGTTGCTGTTACCTCGAGATGTAAATGACGATCGAGATGTAATCATTGAAGTTAAAGCAGGCGCCGGCGGAGATGAATCAGCGCTGTTCGCAGGAGATCTTTTGCGTATGTATATGCGCTATGCAGAAAGACAAGGTTGGAAAACTGAGTTAATTGATGCAACTGAAAGTGATCTTGGTGGATATAAAGATGTGTCGGTTGCTGTTAAAGCTAAAGGAGTTGCCGAGCCAGGTCGTGCTCCATTTGCCAGATTAAAATTTGAAGGTGGCGTTCACCGGGTGCAAAGAGTGCCAGAGACTGAATCCGCCGGCCGTATTCACACTTCTGCTGCAGGCGTCTTAATTCTTCCGGAAGCAGATGAAGTAGATGTTGAACTAAATATGAATGACGTTCGAGTAGATGTTTATCGCTCTAGCGGTCCTGGAGGGCAGAGCGTTAATACAACAGACAGTGCAGTTCGTTTAACACATGTTCCAACAGGAATTGTTGTTTCTTGCCAAAATGAAAAATCACAATTGCAAAATAAGGAATCAGCTCTTCGAATTTTGCGAGCTCGCTTGTTGTCGGCCGCACAAGAAGCACAAGATGAATTGGATGCAGCGCAGCGAAAGAGTCAAGTAAGAACTGTCGATAGAAGTGAGCGAATTCGTACTTATAACTACCCTGAAAATCGTTTGAGTGATCACCGAATCAATTTCAAATCAAACAATCTGGAGTCGGTACTTGATGGCGACTTAGAGCCAGTTATTCAGGCATTAATTGACGCAGATAAAGCAGCTCGACTAACCGCTTCTGAGTAACTAAATAAAAATGGCGCAGATAAGGCAACTTTTGTTGGAAGCTGAAACAATCCTCACTTCGGCAAAAATTGAAAACCCTAAATTAGATGCTCAACTATTACTTTCGGAACTCTTGCAGATTTCACGGACTGAATTGCTCCTTAATTCTGAGATAACTCTTGAACAAGCCACAATTTTCAATGAGCAAATACAGCAAAGATGTAATCATCGTCCAATTCAATATATAACTGGAGTGGCATATTTTCGATATCTAACTCTGCGAGTTGGTGAAGGCGTTTTGATTCCTCGTCCAGAAACTGAAGAATTAGTCAGTGGAGTTATTGAAAAAATAAATGCCGCAGATCGACCAATTACTTTAATTGATTTGGGATCCGGTTCTGGTGCAATTGCTTTAGCGGTGGCATATGAGATTCCAGATGTAAAAGTTATTGCAGTTGAAAAAAGTGATGATGCATTACTTTGGCTTAGAAAAAATAAAGATTTAATAGCACCACACGTGGAAGTTATTTCAGCTGACGTGAAAGATTTTGTTGTGGCCAAAAAAGTAGATTTCGTTACAGCCAACCCGCCATATTTACCGGATGCTGAAATGCTTCCGAAAGATGTCGAGGATTTTGAACCAGCTGCAGCACTAAGGGGTGGTGCCGATGGAATGGATATCCCAAATCAATTCATCTTGTGTGCGGCCAGGGTTCTGAAAAATGGCGGGTACTTTGCAATTGAACATGGTGAACAACAGGGGGAGTCAATTAAAATTGCACTTAACTACTTCTTCACCGAAGTAGTCCTTCACTATGATCTAACCGGACGTCCTCGTTGGACCAGTGCGATAAGAAATGATTTGGAGGTTAGTAATTAAATGTCAGACCGTTTACTAACATCAGATCCACAGACAATTGTTGAAGCGCTAACCCACATTCGTGCCGGTGGAGTAATCGCAATTCCAATTGAAAATTCATACGTATTTGCTGCAGATGCATTTAACAGAAGTGCAGTTGAATCCCTCCATTTGATTAGGGATGATCCTGAAGATCAAGCAGCATCTGTCATGGTTCCAAGCATCACAAGTGTTCGAGGACTAACTGCAACATTAAGTGAGGAAGCATTACTGCTCGCTGAAAATTTCTGGCCCGGAAAATTATTTTTACAGTTGAAAGCCAATCGATCTCTAACTTGGGATTTAGGAGATGGTGGTTCTTTAGGTCAATTTATGGTTCGCGTTCCAAACAATGAGTTTGCCCTGGCTTTACTAAAGGAAACTGGACCGCTAGCGGTAGCGAATGCTGGGTTATCTGGCCGGCCAGCCTTACGCGAGCCAGGTGAGATTAATGAGGTTTTCGGAAGTGTTGTTCATTTAATTTGCGATCATGGTGCCCTTGATCTGGCTTTAGGTTCAACTGTGGTCGATGCCACAGATCTTCCGCACCGAATTGTGCGTGAGGGAGAAGTGACAAATACGCAGCTCCGCGCGCTCTGCCCAGCATTGGTCTAGATCCCGTTCTAGGCTATGGGCTCTACCCGCCAGGAGGATCGATGAGCTCAACTGCATCAAGTAAAGACCACGCATATTACGGTGCAAGTTATTCTGATTTAGAAGCGCAAGATCCAGAGATTGCTGCGATTTTACAATCTGAACTTGAACGTGAACGTCATGGTCTGCAACTTATCGCAAGTGAGAATTTTACCTCTCCAGCAGTTTTGGCAGCACTTGGTTCAACTCTTTCAAACAAATATGCAGAAGGTTATCCAGGCAAAAGATATTACGGCGGTTGTGAAGAAGTAGATAAAGCAGAAACCATTGGCATTGAACGTGCAAAAACCCTTTTTGGTGCGGAGCACGCAAATTTGCAACCACATTCTGGAGCAAGTGCAAATATTGCGGTTTATCAAGCTTTCACCAAACCCGGAGACACAGTTCTGGCGATGTCTTTGCCTCACGGCGGACACTTAACTCACGGTTCAAAAGTTAATTTCTCTGGCAAATGGTTCAACGTTGAGTCCTACGGTGTTCGTGAAGATAATGAGTTGATTGATTACGACGAATTACGTGACCTTGCTATTAAACACAAACCAAAGATGATTTGTTCTGGCGCAACCGCTTATCCGAGTTTGATTGATTTCAAAACAGTTAGAGATATTTGTGATGAAGTTGGTGCAATCATGTGGGTTGACGCGGCGCACTTCATTGGTCTTGTTGCAGGTAAAGCAATTCCGTCACCGGTCCCATATGCAGATGTAGTTTCATTCACAACGCACAAAGTTTTGCGTGGACCCCGTGGTGGAATGATTCTTTCAAAAGCTGAGCATGCAGCTGCGATCGACAAATCTGTTTTCCCAGGAATGCAAGGCGGCCCAATCATGAGTGCCGTTGCAGCCAAAGCTGTAAATCTAAAAGAATGTGCAACTCCTGAATATCAAAATTACGCAAAGACTGTAATTGTGAATGCTCAAGCACTTGCAGCCGCTTTAGTCGATGAGGGAATGCGTGCAGTATCAGGTGGAACTCAAACCCATCTTGCTTTAATTGATGTGCGCGCACTTGGTGTTACCGGCAAAGAGGCAGATGAAAGATGTGGGGCTGCAGGAATTACTTTAAATAAAAATTCAATTCCATATGACCCGCTAGCACCATCTGTCACAAGTGGAATTAGAGTTGGAACTCCTTCTGTCACCACCCAAGGTATGGGAACAAAAGAGATGAAAAGCATTGCTTCACTAATTTCGAGAGCGATCACCAAGCCAGAGAGTGCGAAAGCAATTTCAGCTGAAGTAGCGCAACTTTGCAAGGCCTTTCCGGTTTACCCAGAAAACTAATGCGCGAGCATCTTTTAGTTTTATTCATAGCCGCGGCATTAACTTATCTACTGACGCCGCTTGCCGAGAAAGCCGCACTTCGATTTGGCGCTATTGCATATGTGCGAAATCGCGATGTACACACCACTCCAACTCCACGATGGGGTGGATTAGCTATTTGGTTTGCAATCGCCATTTCGATTGGAATTGCAAACCAGCTTCCTTTACTGAATAAAGCATTTGCACAAACTGGACAGATCACCGGAATTGTTTTAGCTAGCGGAATTGTCTTGTTGTTAGGAATGGCCGATGATCGCTGGGGATTAGATGCAATTACTAAACTTGCCGGACAGGCTATTGCGGCCGGCGTCTTACTTCTTAATGGTGTTCAACTTCTTTGGTTACCAATTAATGGCATAACTACTCTGCCAAGTTCCTTAGGGCAGTTGTTAACGATTTTAGTGATTTTAGTTTCTATAAATGCAGTTAACTTCGTAGATGGATTAGATGGCTTAGCTGCTGGAATTGTTGCAATTGCTGCCCTCGCCTTTTTCTCTTACTCCTACTTACTTTCAGTTGTTTATAACTTTGACCGCGCCGGAGCACCTTTGCTAATTACTGCTGTTGTCGTAGGTGCTTGTATCGGATTCTTACCGCACAACTTTTATCCAGCAAGAATCTTTATGGGGGATTCTGGGTCTATGGTTTTAGGGTTGTTGCTTGGAGTCGCTGCAATAACGCTGACTGGTCAGATTGATTCGAATGCAATTTCCGCACAACAACTTGCACCAGCTTTGCTTCCGATACTGCTGCCTTTTGGAGTTTTAGCAATCCCATTAATTGATTTAATCTTGGCGATTGTTAGAAGAACAAAAGCTGGTCGCTCTCCTTTTGCGCCAGATAAAGAACACTTACATCACCGAATAATTATGCTAGGTCATTCACAACGCTCTGCAACTTTTCTTTTATATCTTTGGACCTTTTCATTTGCGATGCCATTAGCCGCATCAGCATTTATTCCGTGGCGTTTCACCTTATTGGTTTCAATTCTCTTTTTCACGCTGTCACTTTCATTTACAAAATATCCTTTTTTGTATCGAAAACTTAAAGTGGGAATTCTCAAAGAGTTATGAAGCATTACTCAAGAATTCTTTTTAATGGCGCCGTCAAACCAGCATTGATTGTTGGAGCACTCGCTGCAATTGTTGCGTTAGCATTTTCCGGATTAAGTGGTCTAAAGGCCAGCCTGCTAGCGACTTTAATTGTTTTTATCTTTTTTGCGATACATCTGTTTTTGGCAAAGGTAACTACTTATTTGGATCCAAAAATGACTTTTGTGATCATGATGCACTCTTATTTCTTAAAGGTGATTGTGATTTTGCTCTTTTTGGTTTTGGCGCGAAACTTGGAGTTGGATCGAACAGTTTTTGCCCTGGTTGCGACGGCGGTTACTATTGCTTGGATAAGTGGCGAGGTAAAGGCATACTGGCGACTAGGGGGTGCTCGTGGCGACAAAAGATGAGGGTGCTTACTGGTCAATTTTTGGTTACCTGCTCTCCGGCCTGCTGATCTGGGGCGGGGTAGGCAAATTGCTCGATAATTGGGCCGGAACTGGCTTTTTCTTCCTCGGAGGGCTGCTTCTCGGGATTTCCTCAGCAATTTATCTAGTTTGGGTCCGGTTCGGGCGGCAGTAGAAATTTCGCAAGAAGGCGGATTTAGACATAGGGTTGGGCGTCGTTGGATCGCCCCAGTGGAAGATGAAAGAGATGGTCTGTCTTGAGAGTAAAGCTTTCGGAAGAGGGATTTAATCCTCCAAGTGCCGCTGACTTTGAATTACCACCCATCTTTGGTGATAGCGCATTCACAACTAAACCAGTTTTCTTAATTTTTCTTTCGGTAATTTTAATTTCGGTGTTTTTTATAGCTGCTTCTAGAAAAGCTGCGATTGTTCCTTCAAAATTACAATTCGCTGGAGAAGGAATCTATTCATTTGTAAGAAATGACTTAGGTAAAGAAGTAATTGGTCATGAATTCATGCGATTTGTACCGTATTTATTTACCTTATTTACTTTTATTTTAGTTAACAATTTATTTGGAATTATCCCTCTTCTTCAATTCCCTACAATGTCGCGAGTAAGTTTTCCTTACGCTCTAGCACTGATCACATTTTTAATTTTCCATTATGTGGGAGTCAAGAAGCACGGTGTCGTCAAATACATCAAAGACATTATGTTTATGCCAGGAGTTCCAAAAGCGGCTTACATTTTGATTACTCCTCTAGAACTGCTTACCTTTTTCCTAGTAAGACCACTAACTCTTTCTCTTCGTCTATTTGCAAATATGTTCGCCGGCCACCTTTTGTTGTTGGTCTTCATCCTCGGCGGTGAGCACCTTTTGCAAGGTGTAATTGGACTCAAATTAATTAGTCCTTTTGCTTTCTCAATCGGAATTGTGCTGACCTTTTTTGAGTTTATGGTTCAGTGCTTGCAGGCGTATATATTTACCTTGTTGACCGCGCTTTATATTGCTGGAGCGTTGGCCGACGAGCATTAAGCAGAGAGAAAAGTAAAAAAAGTAAAGAGGATGAGACGACCGTCTTGTCTAAAGTGCAAGACAGAATGAAAGGTACAAAGATGGAAGGCACACTCAACCTGGTTGGTTTCGGTCTCGCAGCTATCGGACCCGGAATCGCAACAGGACTTATCTTCGCCGCATACATCAATGGAGTGGCACGTCAGCCTGAAGCACGCAGCATCTTGCAGCCAATTGCATTCCTTGGCTTCGCGCTTGCAGAGGCACTTGCACTCTTCGGTCTGGTTCTTGCGTTCGTTCTGTAATTAGAACTGACCTGAAATCATGATCACATTAGCTGCTGGCGGTGAGATTAATCCGCTAATTCCACATACCGCTGAAATTATCGTTGGACTTGTCGCTTTTACTTTGCTCTTTTTAGTACTGCGAGCAAAAGTGGTTCCAATGTTCGAGCGCGCATTTGCTGCTCGTACTGAGGCGATCCAAGGTGGTATTGAACGCGCTGAAGCGGCTCAACTAGAAGCTTCGCAAGCATTGGCCTCATATAAGGCACAACTTGCTGACGCAAAAGGTGAAGCGCAAAAAATGCGTGAAGAAGCACGCGTTGAAGGTGCAGCGATTATTGAAGAGATGCGCACAAAAGCTCAAGATGAAGCGAATCGCATTACAGCAGCGGCCCGCGCATCAATTGAAGCTGAACGCACTCAGGCAATGAGCTCACTAATGAATGAAGTCGGCGCAATTGCCACAACCCTTGCATCGAAAATCGTTGGGGAAGCCCTCGATGATCAAGTTCGTCAATCTCGCGTAGTTGATCGTTTTCTTGCTGACTTGGAAGGATCTAAGTAGTTATGAGTTTGATCATGAAGGGAAGTAGTCGTGCCTCGTTCGCGAGTGCGCGCGCTAGTTTAGATAAGCATTTGCAAGGAGCTAACAATGCTCAAGCAACTGCGATGTCTGGCGAACTATTTTTAACTCTTCATGCACTCGATTCATCTATTGCCCTTCGACGCGGATTAACCGATCCATCAAGAAGTGGTCAAGACAAAGTAACCCTTGTTGATCAATTAGTTTCAAAGCATGTGGGCCCAGCAACAGTTGAGTTGTTACATTCAATGGTTGCATCTCGCTGGTCTTCACCTTTAGATCTATCAGATGCAATTGAGTGGTTAGCGGTTGAAGCACAAGCGGCAGCAGCAGATGCTGACGGAACACTTGATCGCTTAGAAGAAGAACTTTTTCGCTTTGGAAGAATTGTTGCTGAAAACCCCGATTTACGTGGCATTCTTGCAAATCGCACAACCACAACTGGAGTACTAAAGAGCAAGTTGATTGTTGATTTACTTTCAAACAAAACTGCTCCGGCAACTCTTGCATTGATCTCTGTCCTTGTGGATCATCCACGTGGAAGAAATTTAGAATCAGGCTTAACTCATTTTGCTCAAGCAGCTTCCGAGCGTCGCAATCAAGTAATTGCACACGTTAAAAGCGCTACTGCCATGAGCGATGTGCAAGTAAGCAGATTGAATGCAGCACTTGCGAAACAAATCGGCAGAAATGTACGAATAAATGTCGAAGTTGATAAGTCAGTCGTAGGCGGAATTTCAATTCGCTTTGCTGATGAACTTATTGATGGAACTGTTGTAAGTCGTTTAGCAGAAGCAGGTCGTAGGCTCGTAAGTTGAGTCGAAAACCAAATTAAGGAAGCAGCAACTGTGTTTGCGCAAAGTGTGCGAGCACCTATTAGAAGGAGAAGTTGATGGCCGAGCTTACGATCCGACCAGAGGAGATTCGCGACGCGCTTGCGAAATTCGTTGCCTCATACGCCCCAGGTGCGGCTGCTCGCGATGAAATCGGAACTGTCACCGAGGCCGGCGATGGAATCGCACGTGTTGAGGGACTTCCTTCAACGATGACAAACGAACTTTTGAAATTTGAGAACGGAACCTTAGGTCTTGCATTGAACCTTGATGTTCGCGAGATCGGTATCGTTATTTTGGGTGAGACTGGCGGCATCGAAGAAGGAACAACCGTTCGTCGTACCGGTGAAATCCTTTCTGTCCCAGTTGGAGACGGATTCCTTGGTCGCGTAGTCGATCCACTTGGTCGACCAATTGATGGCAAAGGCGAGATCAAAGAAGAGGCTCGTCGTGCATTAGAACTTCAGGCACCTTCGGTTGTGCAACGCCAACCTGTTAAAGAGCCAATGCAAACTGGTATTAAAGCTATTGATGCGATGACAGCAATTGGTCGCGGACAGCGTCAGTTGATTATTGGTGACCGTCAGACTGGAAAGACAGCAGTTGCGATCGACACCATTATTAATCAGCGCGCTAACTGGTTATCTGGAGATCCAAAGAAGCAAGTTAAATGTATTTATGTTGCTATTGGCCAGAAAGGTTCAACGATTGCTTCTGTTCGTGGAGCACTTGAAGAAGCTGGCGCAATGGAATACACCACAATCGTTGCTTCACCTGCCTCAGATCCAGCCGGATTTAAATACTTAGCTCCATACACTGGCTCTGCAATTGGTCAGCACTGGATGTATGCCGGTCAGCACGTTCTAATTGTTTTTGATGATCTTTCAAAGCAAGCAGAGGCTTATCGTTCGGTCTCGCTACTTCTTCGTCGTCCACCAGGTCGCGAAGCGTACCCAGGAGATGTTTTCTACTTACACTCACGTTTGCTAGAGCGTTGTGCAAAACTTTCAGATGAATTGGGTGCTGGTTCAATGACTGGACTTCCAATCATTGAGACAAAAGGTAATGACGTATCTGCCTTCATTCCTACAAACGTTATTTCAATTACTGATGGACAGTGCTTCCTTGAAACAGATCTATTTAACGCAGGCGTACGTCCTGCAATTAACGTAGGTATCTCTGTTTCTCGTGTTGGTGGATCAGCTCAGACCAAAGCAATCAAGAAGATTGCCGGTCGTTTGCGTCTTGATCTTGCTCAGTATCGTGAACTCGAAGCATTCGCTGCATTCGGTTCTGATCTTGATGCTGCATCAAAGGCTCAACTAGAGCGCGGTGCGCGAATGGTAGAACTTTTGAAGCAGGGCCAATACAGCCCGTTCTCAGTCTCACAAGAAGTAGCTTCAATCTGGGCTGGAACAACTGGAAAGTTAGACAAGATTCCGGTTGCTGACATTCGCCGCTTCGAAGCTGAATTCCTTGAGTTCTTAGCTCGTGATCGCAAGGCTGTAATTGATGTTATCGAAACCACCAAAGAGTTAACTGATGACACCGTTGCTGCTCTTACCGAAGCAATCACCACATTTACTGATCGCTTTGTATCTTCAGAAGCAAAAGCTTTGGAAGAAAAAGCTGCAGATGCCTTAACTAGTGAGAACCAAGAGCAAATCACTCGTTTTGTTCCACCTGCAAAGAAGTAATTTAAATTAACGTGAAATTAGATATGAAGGGAGGTAGAGAGTAGCTATGGGTGCACAACTTCGAATTTATCGTCGCCGTATGCGATCTGTTAAAGCGACGAAGAAAATTACTAAGGCTATGGAATTAATCTCTGCCTCACGAATTGTTAAAGCTCAGACGCGCGTACAAGCCTCGACTCCGTACGCAAATGAATTAACTCGAGCAGTTTCTGCTGTTGCTTCGTACTCAAGCACCAAGCATCCACTTACAACTGAATCCGAGAAGCCAATCCGTGCTGCGGTATTGATTATCTCTGCAGACCGTGGAATGGCCGGAGCGTATTCAAGCTCGGTAATTAAAGAAGGCGACCAATTAGTCTCGCTACTTCGCAACCGTGGCATCGAAGCAAACGCATATTTAGTCGGAAGAAAAGCGATTAACTATTATCGTTTCCGCAACCGTGCAATTTCAGGTCAATGGAGTGGGTTTAGCGATAATCCAACTTACGAACATGCAAAAGAGATTGCGAATGCATTAATTGGTGCTTTTATTGCAGATGCACAAACAGATAAAAATGGTGTTGATGAGTTGCATATTGTTTACACCGAGTTCCGTTCAATGGTTACCCAAGAACCAATGGCAAAGCGAATGCTTCCACTTGAGGTAGTTGAAAGTTCTGCACCTCCACCAAGTGGCGCACTACCGCTATATGAGTTTGAGCCTTCAGCAGCTTCTGTGCTTGATGCACTGTTGCCGCGTTATGTTGAGGCTCGTATTTACAACGCAATGTTGCAGTCAGCAGCTTCCGAGCATGCAGCCCGCCGCAGAGCAATGAAGTCAGCAACTGACAATGCTGATGAGTTAATCAAGTCATTAACCCGACTTGCGAACGCGGCCCGTCAAGCCGAAATTACCCAAGAGATCAGTGAAATCGTTGGCGGCGCGGACGCGCTGGCATCTGCAAACGCAGGGAGTGAGTAAAGATGGCAACAGATACAAAAACCGCAGGACGCGTAGCTCGCGTAATCGGACCAGTTGTGGACGTAGAGTTCCCAGCAGATTCGATGCCGGCGATCTTTAATGCGCTCCATATTGATGTCACCCTTGGCGGAGAGACGCGCTTGCTCACTTTAGAGGTGGCACAGCACATCGGTAACAACCTCGTGCGCGCAATCTCAATGCAACCTACTGATGGAATGGTCCGTGGCGCTGAAGTGCGCGATACCGGATCTGCAATCTCAGTACCCGTCGGTGATGTTACAAAGGGACATGTTTTTAACACCCTTGGAGAATCACTAGATGTACCAACCTCATCATTAGATATCAAAGAGCGCTGGCCAATCCACCGCAAAGCTCCAGATTTTGATCAACTTGAATCAAAGACTGAGATGTTTGAAACTGGTATCAAAGTTATCGATCTACTAACTCCGTATGTTCGTGGTGGAAAGATCGGTCTATTCGGTGGTGCCGGTGTAGGTAAAACTGTTCTTATTCAGGAAATGATTTACCGTGTAGCTGAAAACTTCGGTGGTGTATCTGTATTCGCCGGTGTTGGTGAGCGTACTCGTGAAGGAAATGACCTTTTCCTTGAAATGACTGAAACTGGTGTTATTAATAAGACTGCATTGGTCTTCGGCCAGATGGATGAGCCACCAGGAACTCGTCTTCGTGTTGCACTTTCAGCATTAACCATGGCTGAGTATTTCCGCGATGTACAGAAGCAGGATGTGTTGTTGTTCATCGACAACATCTTCCGCTTTACCCAAGCTGGATCTGAAGTTTCAACTCTTCTTGGTCGTATGCCATCTGCTGTTGGTTACCAGCCAACACTTGCTGATGAAATGGGCCAGTTACAAGAGCGCATTACTTCAACTCGCGGTCACTCGATTACATCGATGCAGGCAATTTATGTTCCTGCCGATGACATCACCGACCCAGCCCCACACACAACCTTCGCGCACTTAGATGCAACCACAGTTCTATCTCGTCCAATTTCAGAACTTGGTATCTATCCTGCGGTAGATCCACTTGATTCAACTTCACGTATTTTGGATCCTCGTTACATCGGAGAGAAGCACTTCCGTGTAGCTAACCGCACCAAGCAAATCTTGCAGCGTTACAAAGATTTGCAGGACATCATTGCAATTCTTGGTATCGATGAGTTATCTGAAGAAGATCGCATCCTCGTAGGTCGCGCTCGCCGTATTCAGCGCTTCTTGTCACAAAATACCTTCGTTGCAAAAGTCTTCACCGGTCTTGATGGTTCATTTGTGCCTCTTGCTGACACCATTGAAGCATTTGAAGCACTTGCTGATGGAAAATACGATCACGTTCCAGAGCAGGCTTTCTTTATGTGCGGTGGACTTGATGATGTAGAGCGCAAGGCTGCTGAATTGGCGAAAAACTAGTGCCACTCAAAGTTGAAATCGTCTCACCAGAGAAGCGCATCTTCTCTGGTGAAGCGAGCATGGTTTCTGCCAGAACTCTCGAGGGGGATCTCGGCATCTTGCCTGGACATGCCTCACTTCTTGGTGTGTTAGTTAATGGCGAAGTAAGCATTAAAGGCCTTGATGGAAGTGCTACCACTTTCACTGTTCACGGTGGATTTTTGTCAGTAAATAAAGATCGAGTTTCAATCTTGGGAGAAAGCGCCCAGCAGTAGCACAATTGCTCTTGAGGTCAAGGAGCCGCATGAAGCACAGCCGAATGAAGCAGAAAAGCATTTTAGGAATCGCTGTAGTAATTTTGGCTGCATTTACTTCAATCACTTCTTTACAAAATTCTTATGGTGCAGATAATTCCTTAAGTGTGGAAGATGTTAATAACAAAGATTTAATGCAGGGAAATGATTTTTATCGGATTGAAACTTTTCAGAGTAAATTCCCGCCAGATTCAGTATTAGGGTGGTTTCAGAAAAATTTACCAACCATTTCGGATGGCAGAAATAACTCTGGCCGAAAAGACCCAAGTAAATTAGGAGTTTCTTTTAGTTCTGAATTACCGATGGCCTTGCTCTCCTCTATACGAGTATTTAAATCTCAGGTAGGAGAGTCAGATTCTGGAGTTTCATATCTTTGCTCCAGCATTGCTGACCCTAAATGTGCTGCAGCAACAACTTTTGGGAATTCACTTCGTGTTGATTCAGTTTTAGGAAATTGTGCAAAGGACCCAGCGAGTGGATGTGTTGAAAGTTTCTCACTAATTCTTGATGACAAAAGTGAAGTAGTCGCTAAACCTATTCAAGAAATACCATTAGGTACTAAAACTTTCCCTGGGGAAGCAACAACAACTAAAATAAATTATCCTGCTGGATTATCAGCCTGGATCTGGGAAGTAGATGTACCAGGGGCGGCTACAAAGAGATATTTACTCAGAGGAACTGTTACTACATATGCAAAAAAGGGTTCCAACTCCTGGGATTTTCAAAAGCCAACTTTTAATTTTGAATTAATTCCAATTTCAGCAGAGGTAGCGCCAGTAATAGCTCCAAGACTAGAGAATTTTAAATATAAAAATACCCAAGATCCGGTAGTGCGCCAAGTAAGTATTCAACCTAGCTGCTTAGCTCACGACACAAATACTTGTTACCATCGAGTGGATTTTCCCAAAGGCGCACGGGCAAATGTTAAGTTGAAGTTACCTAATACAGTCACAGGTTGGTTAAACGGGCGTTTAGTTAAACCTAATGTGAGTACTCAACCGATTGACAATTTATATGACCGAGTAACAGTTGAGGCTGGACCGTCTGAAAATATCATTGCCGGCGGTTGGGTGGATTGGGCAAAAATCCCAGAAGCGCTTTTCTTCAATGATGACGGCACTCCAAACACTATGGGAGTTGGAAGGTTAGACGGCGCGGCCGGAATGTATTCTGGAAGTGTTGGCGCAATTGAAAATTACTTAAAGTGGCAGCAATACTTGGGTGAAAAGGCATTACTAAAGACGCAAGGTTGGACTATTTCAAGCACGGTTGTAGAAGCTTCAGATAGTTGCGCATCGACTGCAAAAGGATTGCTAGGAGTTGTTGCTTCAAATGCATCTGCTTACTCGCCTGGAGCGCCAACATTCAACAAGGAAAGCCAAACTCTTGATTATCGGGTTGCCGCACCACATTTTGCCCCAGATGGAGTTACCGAGAATCTAGGGACCTACGGACTTTCCATGCGAAGTGATTTGGTCCAATGCCTATACGGAGTAAAAGAAGTACCCGAAAAAGTGGAAATTTCAATCACCAGTGGTAGCTCGGGAGAATCTCGTGGATCGACCGTTTCTCTTTATCGGAACGGAAATTGGGTTTACTTAAGCGCAGAGGGATTTACTTTCTCTTCTCCAACTTTGAAGGTTAAGTTAGTGCAACCAGAAGCAGTGAAAACAGAAGCAGTGAAAACAGAGGTTGCAAAAACAGAGGTTGCAGCGGCACCGAAGAAAGTGGTTGCGATAAAAGTAATCTCTTGCGCAAAAGGTAAAATAAACAAGAAAGTCAGTGGGACAAATCCAAAATGTCCTGCTGGATATAAGAAAAAGTAATTAAACCCGCGTTATATCTGCACCTAATGAACGTAACTGTTCATCAAAATTTGGATATCCACGATCGATATGAAAAGCATCTTCAATAATTGTGGTGCCATCGCTAACTAAGGCCGCAAGAACTAAAGCTGCTCCTGCACGAATATCAGTTGCTGCAACTGGAGCACTTGAAAGCCGTTCCTTCCCACGCACAAATGCATGGTGGCCATCTGTTGTCACATCCGCTCCAAGACGCATAAGTTCATTTACAAACATAAATCGACCTTCAAAAACATTTTCGGTGACCATTGCAGAACCTTCGGCAATTGCATTCAATGCGATAACCATTGGCTGAAGATCAGTTGGAAATCCGGGGTATGGAAGCGTGACAACATCGACCGCCTTAGGTCTAGATTCCATATGTACTCGAATTCCATTATTAGTAGTTGTAACTACTGCACCTGCGAGTACTAATTTATCTAGCGGTAATTCAAGATCCTCTGGTTTTGCTCCAATAATTGTGATGTCACCTTTTGTCATAGCCGCAGCAAACGCCCAAGTTCCAGTAACAATTCGATCAGGAATCGCAGTGTGATCTACTGGATTTAAAGTTTTAACTCCAGTTATTGTCAAAGTAGGAGAACCCAAGCCTTCAATTTTCGCTCCCATTGAAATTAACATTTGCCCTAGATCAACAATATCTGGCTCGCGCGCAGCGTTATCAATAATTGTTACGCCTTTTGCGAGTACCGATGCAGTTAATAAATTCTCAGTAGCCCCAACACTTGGAAAATCCAAATAAATTTGAGCACCGACTAATCCATTTGGTGCAGCAGCAATCACAAATCCATGTTCGTTTGAAATAACTGCGCCAAGTTGCTCTAAACCTTTAATATGAAAATCTAAACCACGTGAACCAATTGCATCTCCACCTGGAAGTGCAACTTCAGCCAAACCAGTACGAGCAACTAGTGGTCCGAGCACATTTATAGATGCCCGCATTTTGCGAACCAAATCATAATCTGCGCGGTGATGTAATTCATTTGGAATAGTTAATGTGATGGTTGCTGAATCAATATCGTGAGTAAAAGTTGCACCAAGGCGGGCAAGCAGTTCACCCATAATCTCAACATCGGCGATAGCCGGGATGTTGCGCAAGGTATGAACCCCGGGCGCCAAAAGAGCGGCTGACATCAACTTCAGCACTGAATTTTTAGCACCGCTTACTGTGACGGTGCCAGCCAGTCTGGCTCCACCGCGAACCTGAATCCGGCCAGAATTGAGCTCTGATCCGGGCTCAGTGGTTGGTTTCACAGGGTTGATGTTACGGGAACCCAACACTCCTAATAGGCTTAGTGCATGGTTAACTTGACGCGTATTTATACAAAAACTGGCGATGACGGCACTACATCCCTAGGAGACATGAGCCGAACCTCTAAAAATGATCCGCGACTTGAAGCTTATGCCACAGTCGATGAGGCCAATTCAAGTATCGGCGTTGTCTTAGCGTTGGGCAAAGTTAGTGATGAAGTTGGCAAGTTACTTATTAGAGTTCAAAACGATCTTTTTGATGTTGGTGCAGATTTATGCACTCCAGTTATCGATTCACCTGCTTTTGAACCATTAAGAATTTTAGAGTCACAAGTAGATTATCTTGAAGAGCAGATTGACAAATTTAATGGAGAGTTAGAAACACTTCGCTCATTTGTCCTGCCGGGAGGAACTGGGGAAGCGGCACTTCTACATGTAGCTAGAACTGTTACACGCAGAGCGGAACGTTGCACATGGGCAGCGATCCACGCATTTGGTGGCGGCGTAAATCCAACTACCGCAAAATATTTGAATCGTCTTTCTGACTTGCTCTTTGTTTTAGCAAGGTATGAAAATAAAAAAATCGGCGATGAACTTTGGGTACCTGGGGCAAACAGATAGAAAATTACTGACCCGCAGGAGCCTGTGTTTCAGTTTTAGTTTCGCTTTGAAGAGCCTCTGGTAGAGCACTAACAAAGATATCTGAAGGTATTTCCCCAGTAACGGGACCTCTGATACAAGTGGTGACAATACGATTGATCTCAGAATTGTTTTCTACTGGTTCTGTGCTGATTAGAAAGTATGTTGTAACAATCTTGCCCTTACTGCCTTTTCGCAACGAAGTTAAATTTCCGAGCGGCTTTCCATTGTAGGCTACAACTCTCGAATTGAATTGCCAAGCACTACATTTTTCTTCAGAAGCAACTTGTATAACTGTGCAGACAAATTTTTTGCAATTCTTTATATCAGCGGCAAGTGTCTTTTTTGATGTTAGAAGTTCAACTAACTCCTTCTCGCTTTTAGGCGAAGAGTAATAAATTCCATTACTTAATTTGAATCCTTTAGGAGGCCACTTTGCCTTTGCGATCGGAATCGGTTTAGCAGTTTTGCGCACTTTTTTCTTGGCTGGTTTTTTCTTAGCCGGTTTCTTTTTTACAGCTTTCTTCTTGGCCGGCTTTTTTTCTGTTACTGATTTGACGGTTGCTGAAGAACTATTTTTTGGAATTGGCGAAGGATTAGTTGCGGCATTGGCCGGTGCAACGCCAAATATAAGAGCAAGAGTTAGCAATAATCGAAGCGCCAGCAAAACTACTTCTCCCACCGGAAAGTTTTAAGAGCTAAGAAAAAGCCTGCAATTGACCAAACACCTAGGAACAGGGCGATTTTCCCTAACTCCCAGCTACCAGCCACTTCTTGTGCGGCAAAAGAGTCAGGAAGGAAGACCGCTCGCATGCCTTGAGTTAGCCATTTGAGTGGGAAGATCGCTGCAAAATTTTGCATCCAACTTGGCAACTGGGTGAAAACAAAGAAAACGCCACTGAAAAATTGCAAGATGATCACGATTGGTGAAACCACAGCGGATGCGCCACGACCACTTTTTGGAACAGAGGAGAAGGCGATTCCTAACAATGTTGAGCTGATTAATCCAAGCGCCATCACCCAAATAAAAGTTATCCAATGTGTGGCATCGGAAGGAAGAGTGATGCCATAAAGTACAACTCCAAAAATTAATAACAAAATAACTTGAATGCTCATACTGACAAATACCAAAATGATTTTGCCTATAAAATATGAAGAGGCAGGCGCTGGAGTTCCACGTAAACGTTTGAGCGTTCCATCATCGCGTTCCATCGGAATTGTTATTGCTAACTGTTGGAATCCAGTGTTGACCAATCCTGAGGCAATCATTCCCGCAACAAAGTACTGACTAAAAGTTACGCCAGGTGCGATCTCATCTTTAAAAACTGAACCAAAAATCAGCAACAATAAAACTGGAAATAACAAGGTGAAAACTACTGATTCGCGTTGTCTAAAGAATTGCTTCAACTCTAAAAATCCGCGGCTAACTCCAATTCTTAAAGTACTTGGCAATTTCAATTGGCTCATACTTTTTCGCCAATCATTTCAAGGTAGATATCTTCAAGATTAGGTCGACTTACTGAAAGGTCCTGAATCTCTCCACCTATGCGAGCACTCAACTGATTTACAAATTGAGTAGGGGAATCAGTTAACTCCAAATTACTTTTTCCATTTTCACTCCAACTCACTCGTGCTTTTGCTCGTGCGCGTCCACCAAGTAATGTCGGAGTAGAAACTTCAAGGATTTTGCCATCGGTCATTACCGCCAAGCGATCTGCCAGAGCTTCAGCTTCATCCAAATAATGTGTTGTCATTAATATTGTGGTGCCATCATTTTTGAGTTGACGAATCAATTCCCAAAAAGCCCGTCTTGCTTCGGGGTCAAACCCGGTAGTTGGTTCATCTAAGAAGAGCAGTTCAGGGTTGCCTAGAATCCCAAGTGCCACATCTAATCTGCGGCGTTGCCCGCCAGAGAGTTGCTCACCTTTAGCTTTACGTTTTTCATCAAGTCCAACTGCCGTAATTACTTCATCAACATTTCTGGGATTAGAGTAATAACCAGCAAAGTGCGAGACCGCTTCTTCAACAGTTAAATCAGCGGCATCTTTAGTAGATTGCAAAACTATTCCGATTCGATTTCGCCAGGCCCTAACATCGGTATTGGCTGGATCTACTCCAAGAACAGAGACGGAGCCACCATCTCTGGATCGATAACCTTCAAGGATTTCTACCGTTGTGGTTTTACCTGCACCATTAGGTCCAAGCAATGCAAAAATCTCACCTCGTTTAACTTCAAGGTCAATTCCAGCTACTGCAACATGATTGGAGTAACTTTTTAAAAGCCCCTGAACTTCAATGGCCGAAGAAGTTGAACTCATGATCCCTACTTTGCCACATTGGCAAGTCGGGGGGTAATCCAGATTCGAAAGTAAGGGAAAGGTGCGAAGAAAAGCAAAATATAGGCCAGAATTAGAGCGTGAGCCCTCGTAAACATCGCCGCGCCCCTAATGGGGCTAGTGGGGATGATGGGGAGCGGGAGATAAATCCATCCAATGAAACTGTTGAGGATGGTTACCGAGTAAGAAGAATTACCGGCTCTAGTTCAAGCAAGGTTTATCGCTGTCCAGGTTGCGATCAAGAGATTCGCATGGGCACACCTCATGTAGTTGCTTGGGTAGAAGAGGATGCAGAAACTAGGCGTCATTGGCATACACCTTGTTGGGAATCGCGTAATCGCCGGGCTCCAAAAATTGAGCGAACTCGTAATGCTCCAAGATACTAATTATTAGCTTTATTAGGTAATTTCCTTATCTGTATTGGCGCATAATTAGGGAATGCCCGAAATGATCAGAGCAAGCACTTCGCTTCCGGCTCGTCGTGAAGCTTTTAAGTTGGTGACAGCCGATGGCTTGAATTTGGTGGCCGAGATTGCAAGACCACTGAACCCAACAATTATGAGTGCTGGAACATTGGTGATGTTGCACCCGCTACCAACAGCGGGGGGAATGATGGATAGTCACATCTACCGTAAGGCCGCAGCACGCCTTCCAGATTTAGCTGATTTAAATATTTTGCGTTTTAACTCCAGAGGAACAGAGAGTGAAGCTGGTCGCAGCGATGGAAATTTTGAAAACGGTGATGGTGAAATCCATGATGTGCAGGCAGCGATTGATTTTGCAGCAACCAAATGTGATTCACAAAATATTTGGGTAGTTGGTTGGTCTTTCGGTACTGATTTGGCACTTCGACATGCAAGAGATACACGCGTTAAAGGTCTGATTTTACTAAGTCCTCCGCTGCGTACGACAAAGTTAAGTGATCTGCAATGGTGGGCACAAGATGGTCGTCCGGTGATTGCGCTTGTCCCCGAATTTGATGATTATTTAAAACCAAAAGAGGCAGTAACCGCATTCAAGACACTTACACAGATTGAGATTATTCCAGTTGATGGAGCCAAACATCTTTGGGTAGGCGAGCCATATGTCTATCGGGCGTTAAATGAAATTACTAAAATTGTAAATCCTGGAAAAGCTCCATTAC
>Ga0209033_1000471_pt1 | contig 23463 bp, 24 predicted proteins | sample LauGreFa1BDMLBDN_2_FD_188218 | JGI IMG/M metagenome (GOLD analysis project Ga0209033, IMG submission 188218) | Freshwater lake microbial communities from Lake Michigan, USA - Fa13.BD.MLB.DN (SPAdes) (version 2) | ecosystem: Environmental > Aquatic > Freshwater > Lake | place: Lake Michigan, USA...
ACTGATCAACAAGCAATGACTTTTGCGCTTGCCGAAGCGCGCAACGCGCTCGCGCACGATGATGTGCCCGTTGGTGCAGTTGTAATTCATAACGACACGATTATTGCTTCGCGACACAACGAGCGTGAGTTGCGCAACGACCCGACAGCGCACGCCGAAGTTTTGGCACTGCGAGACGCCGCAAATTTATTGGGACGCTGGCGCCTTGAGCAGTGCACTCTCGTGGTGACCTTAGAGCCGTGCACGATGTGCGCTGGCGCACTTATTAACTCGCGAATCAGCAAAGTTGTTTTCGGTGCGGCCGATCTCAAAGCCGGTGCATTTGGCAGTTTGTACAACATCGCAACTGATCCGCGTTTGAGTCATCACCCAGAAGTTGTGCACGGCGTAATGGCAACCGAGTGCGCGGCTGTGCTTACTGAGTTGTTCAAGAACTTGCGCGAGACCAAGACAACATAACCAACAACATCACCGTCAATTTCGCCGACATTATCTAGGTAGCCTGCAAGACGGAAGGGTGCCAGAGCGGACGAATGGAACGGTCTCGAACACCGTCGTGGGTTTAGGCCTACCGTGGGTTCAAATCCCACCCCTTCCGCCATTTTTAATTACAAAATTCGAGTTGCGTCTAGCCTGAATATTTAATGGGTAACACAACTATTTCGCTGGGTGAGGTGCGCCAAGATTTAGTGCGGGCGCACAATCAAGCGATTGCGGCATTGTCTAAGCCAGGAACTTGGTGGACAGGTGCGCAGCGTCGCGAACTTGCGATTACAGCGCAACTAGCAATTAGTGAATCTGAGCCTGTCGCGCCGTGGGTAGGGGTCTCAACTGTTGCCAATAAATTGCCCGCGAGTTTGACGGCGCCAAAGATTGCACACGATGTGATGTATCGAATTTCTCGTCATGCAGCGACACTGACTCGTGATTGGTATGAAAAGGTAACGGCCGAGATCAATCCGCTCGCATTTGTCGAGCTGTGTGGCATCGCCTGCACGATTGCGCCGGTGATGGCTTTTCGTCGGTCGCTTGGTTTGCCGGCGCTAGAAGTCGGGCCAGCAGAATCAGGTCAACCGAGCAACAAAGAACCCGACAATATTGTCGCGGCGCAACTTAATTGGGTGCCCGTTGTCGGGCCGGCAGACAAAGACGCCGCAGTTGTACAGGCATTCACTGCAGTGCCGGAAACGAATCGAGTGATATGGGCTATGGCTGACGCCCAATACATTCCGGATAAAGAAATGGTCGACCCAAAGTGGACACGGGGCACGCTTTCGCGAGTGCAAATGGAACTTATCGCTACACGAGTATCTCAACAGCGAGAGTGTTTTTATTGAACGACATCACACGCGAGCATGCTCAGTTGGAGCGGCAACGAACAAGGCATCGAAATTGAGTTAACAGATGTACGTGATGCAACTGGCGGCGCAAACGTAAAGTTCGCACGCGAACTTCTTGATTTTGCCACTGCTGCGACTGAACTTGATGACGCAGCAATTGTTTTGGCGCGTGAGGCGCTTATCAAAACCGCAGGTGTCGCGGTAACAATTGACGCCGCAGCGGTAATTGCAAATTTTGAAATGATGACGCGTCTTGCTGACTCGACTGGTGCGCGAATGCCCGAAGAAGTTGTGGCGCAACGTCTTGGTGCTGCAACTGCGATGGGTGTTGACCAAGCGGTGTCGCGCCGCTAACTACTTAATAGTTTTTTAGCAAACCTTGCCGACAGTTGGTGGAGTTAGATCAATCAGGTATTTATCGACTGCATCAACAACGCACTTATTTAATCCGTAGCCAGTGTGCTGATCGGCAGTAACTGTTAGAAAGACTCCGTCCTCTAGTGCTTTTGCTGCGTTGCGCGATGATTCGATCGGTGTCGCCGCGTCACCAGTCGTGCCAATAACAACAATCGGTCCAGCACCTTTGCCAGTGATTTCTAATCGTTGCACTGGTGGCACGGGCCATAGCGCGCACGAATATCCGTATGCGAAACTCTCTCCAAATCTTTTGGCGGCTTTCGTGAACACAGAAATTTGCTCGTCAACAGCAGCGACACTCGTCGGACCAGGATCATCGAGACATGAAATGGCCAAGAACGCCTCGAGCTCGTTGCCATATGTGCCGCCAGGTTTTCGCTGGTAGTAGTCGTCGTAAAGTTTTAGTAACCCAGCGCCATTGCCTTTGACTGCGTCAGCCAACGCGCGTTCAAGTGCTGGCCACAAAGCATCTGAATACATTGATTGTGCAAGCGCTGTATACATCACACCCTGAGTTATTGGTGTGCGATTTGCGGTAACGACAATTGGTGATTCGTCAACTTCAATGAGCAGTTCGTCGAGTGCCGCAGCAGAATTGCCGTTGCTGTGAAACGCACATGAAACACGTTTTGAGCAGGCGGCAAGAAATGCATCGAGTTGTTTTTCGAAGCCTCTTGCTTGTGCCAAACCTTGGTCAAGTGAGGTTGCGTTGGGATCAGAAGCACCGTCAAGAACTGCCGCCCGAACGGTGTTCGGAAACATCGTCGCCCATGTAGCACCGAGTTCAGAGCCATATGAAAAACCAAAGTATGTGATCTTTTCTTCGCCGAGCGCTAGGCGAATTGAATCCATATCGCGCGCGGTGGCTTGAGTTGAGATATATGGCAAGATTTCACCGCTTCGCTTAACGCATTCGTCGTTGAATTTTTGACTCAGGTCAATGATCGCTTGTTTTTCTTCTGGTGTTTCTGGTGTTGAGTCAATGCCGAAATATTCGTCGTATTCGTCGATGCAGTTGATCGCGGGCGTCGACTTGCCAGTACCGCGCGGATCCCAACCGATGATGTCGAAGCGGTTAAGCAATTCTGAACTGAAGTAATACTCAGCATCTTGAGCCACGCTCGACCCGCCAAATCCTGGTCCACCTGGATTGACGAGCATTGAACCGATCTTGTTGTCGGGGTCAGTTGCCGGCAGTCGGGTCAAGAAAAGTGTGAATGAACCAATTGTCGGGTCGTCGTAATCAAACGGCACGGCAAGTTCACCGCACTCGCTTTTGCCAGCTGGATCACTTAGGCACTTGCTCCAAACTATTTCGGCGGATGAAACTGCGTTCGTTGTCGACGGAGTCGACGAACTTTGGGTTTGGCTGTTGGCGGTTATTTCTTGGCCAGCAATTGTGTCGTCCGAAGAACCGATGACAACTGGTTCGGAACATGCGGTGATTAGAGCAGTAATTATCGCTAATGCCGTAATCGAAACTGCGAGCCTGCGTCTAGTGTTTAGTTGATGCTCCACGAGTCTTCAAGCGTATTGTCATCAGACGACACTTTTTCGGTTAGTGAATTCATAAAGACCGTAAATCAAGCCGTAAAGAAACACTTTGGTCAGGGCGTTTGGTTGCACGGCGAAATTCAAGAACTGAAAATTCCAGGCCACGTTTATTTCACTTTGGTGGATAACGAAGGCGACAAAAAAGCCATTTTGAGTGCTTCAATCTGGCAGGGTGTTTATTCGGCAATGAAGTCAAAACTTGCTGAAAGTGGCTTGCAACTCGCCGACGGGTTAAAAGTTCGTGTTTACGGTGAGCCAGACCTTTACTCAGGCAATGGCAGATTCAGTTTTAAGGTTGCAAAAATTGACCCGCGATTCACACTCGGTGACTTGATCGCTCAGCGCGAAGCCGTTGTTAAGCAGCTCAAACTTAAAAAGCTTTATGACGCAAACCGTGCAGTTGAGTTGGCACTCGTACCTCTACGAGTCGGCATAATCACCAGTGTTGGCAGCGCTGCTCACGCCGATGTATTGAAAACATTCAAAGACTCGAATATCGGTTTCACAATTCTTGTACATGACGCAAGAATGCAGGGTGATGATTCGGTGAGTTCCGTTGTGTCAGCACTTCAAAAAATGGATGCAAGAAACGATCTTGATTTGCTGATGCTCGTGCGAGGCGGCGGTTCAAAAAATGATTTAATCGCTTTCGACTCACTCGAAATCGCCACAGCAATCGCCGAGTGCCGGCTGCCAGTTTTCACAGGTATCGGACATGAAATTGATGTCAGTGTTGCCGACGAAGTCGCGCACTTGTCACACAAAACTCCGACAGCATGTGCCACTGCCGTAATTGAACTTGTACGTGAATTCATTGACTCAACAGAACAAGCGTGGGATGGCATCGCTACGTTTGCGCTTCGTGAACTCGAATCTGCGACAAGTCGACTCGCAGATCGTGCCAACAAAATCAGTAGCAAAGTTCTAGACGCTCTTGCTGGTGCAGGTAAACGGCTGGCGATGACTTCGCAACGAATTAGACATCGCCCCGCTGAAATCTTGCGTCTTGAGAAAAGTTCAATAGATGCGTTGGCTGATCGTGTTCGACTTCTTGACCCGGTAAACACGATGGCTCGGGGTTGGAGCATTACCCGCAACGCCAACGGTCAGACGATACGCGATGTCACCAAATTAAAATCCGGTGACAAACTAGTTACAACATTCGCTAATGGCTCTGCATCGAGCACTGTTCAAGAAATTTCATCGAAAGGAAAATCAAATGGCAAAAGCAAAGAGTGACGAAAACATTGGGTACGCCCAAGCGCTAGAAGAACTCGAGTCGATTCTCACTGAACTTGAAGACAACGATGTCGATGTTGACAAACTTGCCACGCATGTTCAACGCGCCTCGCAATTAATCGAATTGTGCCGCGATCGCATTGGCAATGCAAAACTGCAAATTGAAGAAGTCGTCAAAGGTCTTGCCAAAGAGTAAGTCGGCGTAGCCTTTAGGCGTGTCAGCCAATCCGCCAACCTGGTTAAAGTCGGTCGCTACGCGGGTCGAATCGCGACTTAGTGAGTTTTTACAAGATGAACAAGATCGTTGGTCGGCACTTGATGGCGATTTGAACGCGCCACTAGGTGAGTTGACACGATTAGTTGCTGCTGGTGGCAAACGTCTGCGACCGGCGTTCTGCTATTTGGCATTTGTTGGTGTTGGCGGCGACGAAAATTCTAAACAATTAGTTGATACTCAAGCGGCGCTCGAATTGTTGCACGCATCGGCACTTTTGCATGATGACATTATTGATGGATCTTTAACGCGGCGCGGCGAGCCAACCTCGCACACTCGTTATATCGCCAAACACCTTGACAGCAAGTGGGCGGGTGAAGCACGACGCTTTGGCGAAGGTGCAGTTATTTTGATTGGAGACCTGGCGTTTGTTTACGCCGACCAGTTAATGACTGGTGTCAATTCAATGACTGCAAAGGTCTGGAATGAAATGCGAATCGAAGTGAATATCGGTCAATATCTCGACTTGCTTGGTTCAGCACAGCGAGAGCGAAATCTAAACAAAGCCGAACGAGTGTGTCGATATAAGAGTGGCAAATACACAGTTGAGAGACCGTTGCATCTTGGTGCGACTCTTGCGGCACCAGAGCAAGCAGATGTTTTACTTGAACAACTATCTAACTTTGGTTTGCCACTAGGTGATGCGTTTCAAATGCGCGACGACGTGTTGGGCGCCTTTGGCGACACCTCGTCAAGTCTCACTGGCAAACCGATTGGTGATGACTTGCGTGAAGGCAAACCGACACCGTTATTAGCAATGGCATGTGAACGCGCAACAGTCGCACAACGCGAAGTTCTCGATCGAGTTGGCGCACCACAAATTAGTCACCAAGAAGTTTCTGATATTCAGGAGGTGATCATTGAGACTGGCGCACTCGACGCACTCGAAGCCAAAATTTTGTCACTTGTCGAACACTCAATAAGTGCTGTCAGCAAGTCGTCGCTCGATGAGAGTTCTAAAAGTCGCTTGATTGAACTTGCCGAATTTGTTGCGTCGCGCAAAAATTAGACACGAGCAAAATAAAAATCTGCAGATAGCGTTGCGGCTATGACCGTAACCGTACGCATCCCCACCACATTGCGACCACTTTCAGGCGGCGTTTCAACTGTGCAAGTTGAAGGCTCAACTCTGGCTGAAGTTTTGGCGAGCCTCAATGCGGCTCACCCTGGTTTTTCTGAACGCTTGCTCGACAGTGAAGGCAACTTACATAAGTTCGTAAACATTTTCGTCGCTGACGATGATGTGCGCTATATGCAAGGCCTTGCAACTGCGGTTACTAGTGGTCAAACAATTTCGATTATTCCTGCCGTCGCTGGGGGCTGAAATTCAGCCAACTGAAGGCTTTCGGTTTTGATTTAGCAGTCTCCTAGATAGAGTGCTAAGTCTCAAAGTTCAATTTTTTGAGACAAATTCGGAGGAATAAATCATGGCCAAAATCATTGCATTCGACGAAGAGGCCCGCCGCGGACTCGAAACCGGAATGAACAAACTCGCCGACGCTGTGCGTGTCACGCTCGGACCAAAAGGTCGCAATGTTGTGCTCAGCAAGAAGTGGGGCGCACCGACCATTACAAATGACGGCGTTTCAATCGCCAAAGAGATCGAACTCGAAGACCCGTACGAGCGTATTGGCGCCGAACTCGTCAAAGAAGTAGCAAAAAAGACAGACGATGTAGCTGGTGACGGCACAACAACTGCAACAGTTCTTGCCTGGAGCATGGTTCACGAAGGTCTCCGCAATGTTGCTGCTGGCGCAAACCCGATGAGTATGAAACGTGGCATTGAAGCCGCTGTTGAGGCTGCAGTTGCAAGCATCAAAGCGTTAGCAAAAGTTGTCGACAGCAAAGAGCAGATCGCACAAGTTGCATCAATTTCGGCCGCCGACAACGAAATCGGTCAAATGATTTCAGAGGCGATCGACAAAGTTGGCAAAGACGGTGTAATCACAGTTGAAGAGAGCCAAACATTTGGCATGGAGATGGATCTTGTTGAAGGTATGCGCTTCGATAAGGGTTACATTTCGCCATACTTTGCAACCGACACCGACCGTATGGAGGCCTCAATTGATGACGCTTACATCTTGTTGGTTTCAAACAAAATTTCAGCAGTGCGAGATATGTTGCCGATTCTCGAAAAAGTCATGCAGGGTGGTCGACCACTCGTAATCATCGCTGAAGATGTCGATGGTGAAGCGCTTGCAACGTTGGTTGTCAATAAAATTCGCGGCACTTTCAAGAGCGTTGCTGTTAAAGCACCTGGTTTTGGCGATCGCCGCAAGGCAATGTTGCAAGACATCGCAATTCTTACTGGCGGTCAAGTAATTAGCGAAGAAGTTGGTCTCAAACTTGAGAACGCAACTCTCGATTTGCTCGGCCGTGCCAAGAAAGTTGTGATCACAAAAGATGAGACGACAATCATTGAAGGTGCTGGCTCAGATGCCGACATCAAAGGTCGTATCAGCCAGATCAAAACTGAAATCGACAACACAGACAGCGATTACGACCGCGAGAAATTGCAAGAACGTCTCGCCAAGTTGTCGGGTGGTGTTGCGGTTCTCAAAGTTGGTGCAGCGACCGAAGTCGAACTTAAAGAAAAGAAGCACCGCATCGAAGATGCTGTCAGCACAACAAAGGCAGCCATCGAAGAAGGTGTAGTGCCTGGTGGTGGCGTTGCTTTGCTTCGCGCTCAAGATGCGGCTGAAAAAGTAATGGCGTCACTCAGTGGCGACGAGGCGACAGGTGCGCGCATGGTTGTGCGTTCTTTGTCTGCTCCTCTCAAGCAAATTGCTGAAAACGCTGGTCTTGAAGGTGGCGTTGTCGTTGAAAAAGTCAAGGCGCTGAAGGGCAATGAAGGCCTCAATGCAGCAACTGGTGAGTACACCGACTTGGTCAAACTTGGTGTTATCGATGCCGCAAAAGTAACGCGCTCTGCGTTGCAAAATGCTGCATCAATTGCGGCACTGTTCTTGACAACCGAGGCAGTCATTGCTGACAAGCCAGAAGAGAGTGCGCCAGCAATGCCAGGCGGCGGAATGGAAGATTACTAAGTCGCCAAACTTAAGGTTTAGCTAGTTGCCGTTTTGCTCACGCAAAAACTGCTCTACTTCATCCATTAAGTTGCTCGGGTCGGCCGGCTCGTCCGAATCGCCTGCAAAATCGAATTGAAGTTGATTGTCGTCAACTTCGTCGTCCAAACTCATGCCATTGTCGGTCATCGTCTCGAGTCTTTCAACATAAGCAACTAGATCGTCATCATCTTTGACTAGTGAGTCGATCTGTTCTTCATAGCGTTCGATCAAGTTCATGACAGTGGCAAGTGGCGCGGGCGTGCCAATTATTTCGCACGCGCGTCGCATGAGTGCGAGCGATGCTTTTGGTGATGGCACTTGTGATGCGTACGCCGGCACTGCGGCCCAAAGTGATGCTGACGGTATTGACGAATCGTCGAATGTATCGTGCAAAACGCTGACGATACCCACTGGTCCTTCGTAGCGCGATCGCTGCAAATCAAAGCGCTCAATGAGGTCAGTGTCAGTGGCTGTGCCGATGATTTGTACTGGTCGACTATGGGGCACATCAGCAAGTAGCGAACCGAGTGTCAACAGAAGCGACGAACTGAAATGTTCGGCAACTGAAATGATTTGTTGTGAGAACAACTTCCAACGCAAACTTGGTTCTGGTCCAAGTGCCAAAATTATGTCGCCACCGGCGCCGTTCACATGCCACAAACCAACAGTTGGCCAAACGATGTTGCGTTTGCCGCCGTCTTTAAGTCGAACGTGCGGTCTCACTGTTGCGTAGTCGGTGAAAGGCTCTGGGTCGATTTCGGCAAGAGCTGTTGCACCCCAACCTTCAATCAAATTACGCACTGCATTTGATGCTGCGTCTGCTGCGTCGTTCCATCCGGTGAATGCAGTAATCAAAGTTGGATTCTTAAGCGACGGCTTCGACAACCAACGAACATGATCAATCGCGGACATTTGCTATGACGCTATCTAATTTCGCAAGCATCCCGTGCAATACAGATACGCTGATGTCATGGCTTCATCGGTGCCTGTGGAAATCGCTACCCAGGCGACAGAAGAATTGCTAGCCGCGTGTCATCGTCTTATTCCACAACTGTCTACGTCAGCAAAACCGATGACTACTGGCGAATTGGCTGAAATTGTTAACTCAGATTCAACTTCAATGTTTGTTGCCCGTGTGGATAACCAAATTGTTGGCTTGTTGACTCTTGCGGTTTTCCGAATTCCGACCGCTGTGCGTGCGTGGATTGAAGATGTCGTCGTTGATTCTGCAGCACGTGGTCACGGCGTCGGCGAGGCGCTGAATATGGCAGCAATCGCCGAAGCGAAGCGCCAAGGGGCAAAAACTGTCGACCTAACTTCGCGGCCCTCCCGCGAAGCGGCGAATCGGTTGTATCAGCGCATTGGTTTTGTTGCGCGCGATACAAATGTTTATCGCTTTGAAGCCTGAAGTCGCATGACTAATTTAAATATTGACGATCAAGGTCGTCCTGAGCCACCCGTTTCGAGCGACGAAGTTTCAACACTGCTCGGCTTTTTAGAATTTCAGCGCGCGACCCTTGAATGGAAGTGCCGCAAGTTGGGCTCAATCGATTTGCAGAAAAAGGTTGCTGCTTCATCAATGACACTTGGCGGAATTTTGAAGCACATGACGTATGTCGAGAACCATTGGTTTTCAGATTGGTTGATGGGCCGCGACAAACTCTCACCTTGGCGCGAAGTTGATTGGTCGCAAGATCGCGACTGGGACTGGAACTCGGCAGCCAACGATTCACCCGAGCAATTGGCAAAACTTTGGCATAACGCTTGCGAGTTGTCACGGCTTAATGTCGCGTCAACTCTCAAAATTGGAGACCTCGGTCAACTCGCAAAACGAGCTTGGCCGAACGGTGATTCACCGTCTTTGCGTTGGATTCTCGTGCACATGATCGAAGAATATGCGCGCCACAACGGTCATGCAGATTTGCTTCGCGAAGCAATCGATGGCCAAGTTGGTGAGTAGCGAAACTGACTAAGTAGCGTTATTTCGGTGAATGTGAACTCAACTCAACTTATGGGGACCCAAGAAGTTGCCGAAGTAGTGGTGCCATGTTTTGACTTAGATGAGACTCTGAGTTTTTTCCTTAACAGTCTTGGTTTTCGTGTTGAGATGATCACGCCCGCAGATAACCCCAATACCGCGATCATCAGTGGTTATGGTGTGCGCTTATGTTTGCGGAGTGGTGGGTCAGGTAGAGACATCACGCTTCGTTTGAATTCGAATAGTCGTCAGACTCAAACTTTGCATGCACCTAACGGCACGACTGTAGAAATCATTAACGCAAGTGCTGATGTTGTTTTGCCTGAGTTGAAAGAATCATTAGTTGTCACACCTTTAACAAGTGATGCCTCATGGACAGTTGGCCGAGCAGGCATGCGCTATCGAGACTTGATTCCCAGTCGATTGGGCGGTGCGTTTATTGCATCTCATATTCACATTCCGAACGGTGGCCCCGTGCCTGATTACGTGCACTATCACCGAATCAAATTTCAAATGATTTATTGCAAACGTGGTTGGGTAAGAGTTGTTTATGAGGATCAAGGCGAGTCTTTTGTCATGAACGCTGGTGATTGTGTCTTGCAACCGCCCGAAATTCGTCATCGTGTGCTCGAAAGTTCAGACAATTTGGAAGTCATTGAAATTGGCGCTCCTGCCGAGCACGAAACATTTGCCGAACACACAATCACTCTGCCGACACCAACATCGCAACCCAATCGTGACTTTGCAGGGCAACGCTTTGTTCGCCATATTGCTGATCAAACGCCTTGGCTGCCTTGGCGTCATGCGGGTTTCGAGGCTCGCAACACCGGCATTGACCTTGCAACTTCTGGATACGCCAACGCGATGACTATTCGCGCGAAGAAATCAGCCGTGTTTGCCGAAAGCAAACATCAAAATCAATTGATGTTCATATTCATTTTGTCGGGCTCGGCAACCATAGAAACTGGCAGCGATCACGAGACTAAACAACTAGAGGTCGGTACATCTGTGACTTTGCCAAGCACGCACAAATTCAAACTTGAAATCACCGCTGACGACACTCAGTTTTTGTTGGTTGAAGTCGGCTCGTCGCATTAATCGCTAGGCGTTAAAAGCATCGCTATCGGGATAAGGAAACCACTCGGGGTCTGGCTCGGCGGTAGGCGCAATCATCACCATTTTTGAGCGGCGAAATTGCTCGAGACCCTCTTGACCAAGTTCGCGACCAGCACCTGTGAATTTGCGACCACCAAATGGAATGGCGTCATTGTCGTTCAGCGGAGTGTTAACCCAAACAATGCCGCTCTCAATTTCGTTTACCGCACGAAAGGCTTCTGTCAAATTTTCAGTGTAAATGTTTGCCCCAAGGCCGAGTTTTGAGTCATTAGCAAGAGCGATTGCTTCGTCAAGATCACGAACTTTACAAACAGGTGCCAGTGGCCCGAAGCACTCGCCATGCATGATGTCGAACTCGGGCTTAACCTCGAGAACTGTTGGCTCAAAAAATGCGCCATCTGTCAGATGCTTAGGTCGTTTACCTCCAGTTACTATTTTTGCGCCTTGTTCGACTGCCCGAGCAACTATTTTCTCGACTCTGTCACGCTCTCGGGTTGAAGCCATCGGACCTATGTCAACTTTTTCTAGTCCGTTACCAATTCGAAGGGCGCGAGCTTGCTCGGAAAGCGCGGTTACGAATTTGTCATAAATTTCTTCGTGGACATAAAAGCGCTCAGCCGATGTACAAACCTGTCCGCAATTGAGAAATGCTGCAAATGCTGCACCCCGCGCGACCGCATCAAGTGGTGCTGATGGCATCACAATGAACGGGTCGTTACCTGATGCTTCGATTAGCGCTGGTTTAAAACGTTCAGCAGCAGATTTTGCAACAGCTTGGGCAGCAGGAACGCTGCCAGTAAATGCGATGCCGTGAGTGCCTTCGTGTGCGACTAGATATTGACCTACTTCGGCGCCACCCGTTACGACTTGCACGAGACCTGCTGGTAGATGATCAAATGCCTGCATGACGGTGAGCAAAGTCAATGGTGTGAGTTCTGATGGTTTAACAATCACTGCATTGCCGGCGCCAAGTGCCGCAGCTGCTTGCCAACCGAAAAGCAGCACCGGAAAGTTGAACGGCACAATTGACACGATCGTGCCGAGTGGCTCTTTGATCACCATATGCAATTGACCGGCGATTGCTGGCCCAGCTATTCGTCCTTGGTCGTTGCGCGCAATTTCGGCGTAATAGCGAAACGCAGATGCCGATGCGCCGCCTTCCCAATTGCTTTCACGAAACGGTTTGCCCATTTCTCGCGTTAAGACTTCTCCGGTCGTGGCTGTCATCGCCAACATTTTGTCTGCCACGCTGTGTAGCGCATTCGCACGATCGAGAGCACTCATCGACCACCACTCGTGTTGAGCACGATTTGCATTTCGTACCGCAGAATCGATTTCGGTGTTTGTGGCATGAGCGAATTCACCGCATTGAATTGCTGTTGCCGGATCAATTACTGCTGTTCGAGATCCGCTGCCTGAAACATATTTATTGTCGAGCCAATGAGTGCCCGAAATTTTCTGCATCAATTCTTGAGTCGGAGTAAGCGATTTATTCATATAAATACAGTAGACCTGACTCAACTACATAGCCAGATTGCAAACAATTGCTAAAAACCAAGTGGAGCCCGAGGCGGGAATTGGACCCGCGACCTACGCATTACGAGTGCGTTGCTCTACCACTGAGCTACCCGGGCGCGTCGCTCACTCTACTGACTTAATGCTTGAGAAATTACTGCAATTGCAGAGTGCCAGACAGTGTGCTGAGCGGCGGGCACTTAAGTAGTAACGCATGAAGTGCGAGATCTTCGTTTGTGTTTAGACCGAGCGCAGAAATTGTTTTGTGGATCGCCGCGATCGCCGCAATTATTTCATCGCCATTTTCGGTTTCGGGGTCTCGCGTTAGCAAGTCGCTGTAAACACCGGCAAAAATACTGAGCCCACTGCGTAATTCGTCGGTTCGAAGTTTGCGTAATTCACGTTTATGACGATCGGCAATTGCTTTACGACCACTGCCGCGCTCGCCAGTGAGAGCAACACGTTCTTCAAGCTGCTTTAACTCGCGCTCGTGCATAGCTTCGAGTGCTTCAGCGGCTTTATCGAGATGATCACTCAGGTCGGCAACGATTTTGAAAACAGCGGCTCCGGTGCCATCTAGTCGCGAACCGATGCTGGCAAATGATTCTTGTCGCCGCGCTAGATAATTGTCAGTCACTAGCAACCGAGCACGATCTAAATTGCCTTGACAGGCTTTGGATACCGACTCAGCAGTTGCCGGAAACACACCTTCGGCGATCAACGCCGAAGCGATATCGCTTTCGCGAAGCCGTGCAAAGTTAACGACCACACATCGCGAATTAATAGTCGTCAAAGACGGCACCAGCTGATCAGCCAACAAAATGAAAACCACTTGCGGCGCGGGTTCTTCAATTGTCTTCAGCAACCGCACCGCAGCGCTGTCGCGCATTAGATGCACTTCATGAATAATTATTACTTTTACTTTTGCTTCAAGCGGTGTGGTTGAAGACTGAGTAACGATGCTTTCGGCTTCTTCTTTGTCGACAGCGGCACCGACACGAAAGATTTCGTTGACATCGGCAAATTCGCCGCGCAAAATCAAGTCTGCTTCGCGTGAACTATCACTATCTGAACCAGTAATCAATGTCGATGCAAATGCTCGTGCCGCGTATTCTTTGCCGCAACCTTCTGGTCCGACGAATAAAAAAGATTGCACATTCGTCGTCGCAAAGTGACGTAACTTTTCGACTGCGCGATCTTGACCGATGAACTTCGACCAGACTGAACCCATTAAATGCCGAGTCTTTCTTGAACTGCAGCCGAAATTATTTTTTCGAGGTCGTCTTTGGCGGGGGTGCCGTCGATGATCAGCCATCGTGTCGGGTCGGCCGCTGCCATTTGAGAAAACCCGTCGGCCACACGTTTAAAGAATTCTCCGTCCTCGCGTTCGAAGCGGTCGAGTTCGCGCTTTTTCAACCGCTCAAGCAACATCGCTGTTGGCACCTCTATATATATGACAAGTTCTGGCCACAGCCCGCCGATCGCCCAGTCGTTGATGCGCTTTAACTCGGCGATGTCTTGTTGGCGGCCGTAGCCCTGATAGGCGAGCGAAGAATAAACACTGCGGTCACTTACAACATGTTGACCAGCTTGAAGTGATGGAGAAACTAGTTCGGCGATGTGGTGCGCGCGATCAGCGGCCATCATCAACGCCTCGGCGCGCGGCGACAAGTTTGTGTTCGCCGGATCAATCAAAATATTGCGCAACATCGAACCAACAACCGTGCCACCTGGTTCACGAGTCATGACGGCGTTGAGTCGCGTCGCCAGTCGTTTGACGTGGGTGCTTTTTCCGCAACCCTCGAGTCCTTCAAACGCGATGTATTTACCCAAACTCACGCCTCAACCCTAGAGGGCGACTGTTACTTGGTGCTTTTGCTTTTGGCGCCAGCAGATTTGGCGGGTTTTTTCGCCGCTTTGGGGCTGGGCTTCGTTTTGGGTTTGGCCTTTGCCTTTTCTGCGGTGGCCTTCTTTGGTTTCGCAGCGCGCTTGGCCGGTTTTTTGCCACCGTTCGACGCCGTGTAGTCGCGACGAATCGCCAGCAACTCGAATGCACGCTCGGGCGTAATGAACTCGAGACGATCGCCTCGAGTCAAGCTCGCATTTGTCTCGCCATCAGTTACGTAAGTGCCGAACTTTCCGTCTTTTGCAACAACTGGTCGATTGCTCACTGGGTCGTTGCCGAATTCTTTGAGTGGAGGCTTTGCGGGCCCGCGCCGACCAAAGACTCGTGGTTCAGCAAGTTTCGCCAATGCGGCTTCGATCGTGATCGTGAAAATCTGGTCTTCGCTTTCAAGAGTGCGACTCTCTTTGCCTTTGCTGATGTATGGGCCGTATCTACCGTTTTGTGCAGTGATGATTTCACCATCTGTAGTGTCGGCGCCAACCGTGCGAGGCAACGACAAAAGTTGTAGGGCTTCAGTCATAGTGACGTTTTCAAGCGCCATTGTTTTAAACAATGAAACCATTTTTGGTTTTTCTAAATATGGTGGTGGATTTTCGATCGTGCCCCACTGTACGTATGGCCCGTAGCGACCGGTTTTCAAAAATACTGGTAGACCATCAAGTTCGCCGATCGGATCGATGTATTTTGGCGCTGCTAAAAGTGCGACCGCAATTTCAACATTTAGTTCGTCAGGTGTCATCGTTTCTGGCACCGATGCTGTGTTATCGCCACAACGCACATACGGGCCAAATTTGCCCGGACGCAAAACTATTTCTTCGCCAGTTGTCGGATGCATACCAACTGGAAACGCATTCAGCGCGGCGGCATCAATATTGGCGATGTTGTGTTCGACAAGCGGCTTAAGGCCCGGCAACTCTTTGCCGTTTCCGTAATAAAACTCGCCAAGCCAAACTTCTTTAACTCTTAAACCTTGTGAAATTTCATCGAGTTCTTCTTCAACAGTCGCTGTAAATGTGTAGTCAACAAGTTCGGTGAAGTGATTTTTCATCAGCTTGACAACTGCAAATGCTGTCCATGACGGAACGATCGCTTGACCCTTTTTCCAAACATAGCCACGATTCAAAATCGTGCCGAGAATCGCCGCATAAGTGCTGGGTCGACCGATGCCGAGTTCTTCAAGTTTTTTTACAAGCGTCGGTTCGGTGTATCGAGCCGGTGGCGAAGTCTCGTGACCGTTTGCCGAATATTTGTCGATTTTGATTTTGTCGCCAACTTTCATCGGTGGCAACAATGCTTCTTTTTCTTCTGACTCTGAATCTTCTTCAACTTCTTGATACGCCTGGCGGTAACCAGCAAAAGTAATCGTCGTTCCGCTTGTCGAAAATTCACAGTCTGCTTTGACAGCACCAGTAGTGCCGGCCCCGAGTTTTACCGTTACGGTTGTGCCGGTTGCATCAGACATCTGCGAGGCGAGAGTGCGCTGCCAAATAATTTTGTAAAGCGCAAGTTCTCGCGCGTTTACTTCAGCAGCGATCACATCTGGGCTGCGCAGCGGCAACGTCGGTCGAATCGCCTCGTGGGCTTCTTGGGCATTTTTGACTTTTGATTTGTATTGCCGTGGCTCGGCCGACAAAAACTCTTTGCCGAATACATTTGAAATTTCGCTGCGCACGGCCGCCATTGCATCATCACCCAAAATGACGTTGTCGGTACGCATGTATGTAATGAAGCCACCTTCATAGAGACTTTGGGCCAGACGCATTACTTCGCTCGCGGTAATGCGCAGTTTGTTGCCACCTTCTTGTTGAAGGGTGCTGGTCATAAATGGTGCGCGCGGCGACTTGCGATATGGTCGGTCTTCGACACTGCGAACTTCGAGGTCGACATTGGCAAGGCCAGCAACAAGTTCGCCGGCCTTAGATTCGGTGATTACCACGACGCCTTCTTTGACCACGCCGAGCGAGTCAAAGTCTTTGCCCATTGCGATTCTTGACCCGTCAACCGACTGCAAACCTGCGCTAAATATAGGAGTAGTTGCGCTCGTGGCTTCGAGGTCCCAATAACCGGCGGCGACGTGGGCCATTCGTTCTTCTTCGCGTTCGACGACCAAGCGAATTGAAGGACTTTGTACTCGGCCGGCAGAAAGCCCGCGGTTTACTTTGCGCCACAAGATTGGCGAAACTTCATACCCGTATAAACGGTCGAGAATTCGCCGAGCCTCGGCTGCGTCGACCAACTTGTAGTCAATGTCGCGCGTGTGCTCTAGCGCCTCAGAGATCGCAGTTTTCGTAATCTCGTGAAACACCATTCGCTTCACTGGAATTTTCGGTTTCAAATATTCTAAAAGGTGAGCAGCAATCGCCTCACCTTCTCGGTCTTCGTCGGTTGCTAGATAAAGTTCGTCAGCATCTTTCAACAACGCTTTTAATTCTTTGATTACTTGTGCGCCACGCTCGGTTAACTCGTAATTTGGCTTGAAAGAGTTTTCGACATCGACTGACAAACCTTTGCTCGGCAAGTCAGCAATGTGACCAACTGAGGCGCGGACATCGAAGCCATCACCGAGAAATTTTGAAATTGTTTTGGCCTTTGCAGGCGACTCAACAATGACGAGAGCGTTAGACATGTAGATTCATCGTTAGGTGGTCGAGTATGGACTTGTCAAGGTTATCGGTTTAAATCCAAATGCAATATGGGTTGCGTCGGTAGCGTAAATGGTGACATGCGACCTGATCTGCTCGCACTTGGATGGAATCAAACATTTGAAGATGCGGCACAAAAAATTGATTCTTCATTTCTGATTGGTCGAGTAAGTCGACTTGATCGTGGGTGGAGCACGATCAAGATGAGTGCATCTGATGATCAATCTGGCATTGTTCGCGTGAGAAATATTGGTGCTGATGTCGCTGTGGGCGATTGGGTTGCGTTCGAACGAAATCTTGAGCGCATCGAACAAGTTCTACCCAGATGTTCAGCACTTATTCGCCGGGCGTCGTCAGATGCGGTTCGCGCAGAGCAACATGCTGTAGCGGCGAATATTGACACCGTGTTTATTGTGCACGCTGCAACCAACGAGTCAAATCAACGTCGGGTTGAGCGCGAACTCGTCTTGGCTTTTGATAGTGGTGCAACTCCGGTATTGGTGCTAACAAAAAATGATCTTCAAGATGCACCCCAACACATTGCCGAACTTCGTGATGTGGCGAGAGTTTGTGGCATCGAATGTCATGTGGTCAGTGGTTTGACGGGCGACGGTCTTGATGAGCTCGCAAAATATGGCGAAAATCATCGTTCGGTCGCCGTGCTTGGTGCAAGTGGGGTGGGCAAGTCGACCCTTGTTAACCGATTAATCGGCGAGAACTCACAACAAGTAGGTGAAGTGCGCGATGGCGATCAACGAGGTCGGCACACAACGGTGGCTGCAGATTTATTGTCGATGCCAAATGGTGGTTGGTTGATCGATACGCCAGGCTTACGAGCTCTCAATTTATGGACAAGTGGACACGGCATCGAGCGGGCGTTCGCCGACATATTCAAGCTTGCAGACAACTGCAAGTTTCGCGACTGCAAACATCAAGATGAGCCAAATTGTGCTGTTCAGGCCGCAATTTCGCGAAACGAAATCTCGATCGAAAGACTTGAAAGCATGAAGCGACTAGTAGCCGAAGAGTTGACACTTGAAGACGAACAAAAAGTACGTGTGCGACTTTCAAACCGCAAAGGTATGCGCAAACTCGATTAGTTGTCAGAATTCACTAGTTCGCGCGGCATTGTGGCACTCGACCGTAATGATAAATCGCCGAAGAGTTTGCCGATAACCGGCACGTTTATCTCTCGGTCATAGTGCAATGCGACATTCGCAGAATCTTGATCGAGGTTGACTTTGATTTGTATCTCGCGCAGGTTTACTTCGCGACTGATTGTTGTTAAAGCGATTTGCTGCGCTGATTCGGCGGTGACATCAGCAAGCGAGATTGCACGCGCGGCTGTTTGTGCGGCGTGGTTGAGCACAAGTTGATCGTTAGCAACGCTGCCAACTTGCACGACGCAGAGCGAAAACAAAAAAAGAAATGGAAGCGTTAGCGCGAATTCAACGGTTGCTTGTCCGTTTTCGGCAAGTTGTTTACTGTTCAAGCGCGTCTGTGCGATCGAATATGCCTGACAGCACCGTGTCGAAGAGTTCGCCAATTCGCCCCGCACCGCCACCATCGGTTGCCCAAGCGATAACAAGCAGTGCGATCACTGCTGCGCCTAAAAGTACGAGTGCATATTCGGTTGTGGCTTGACCTGATTCAGTTTTGATCTTGAATGGCTTTTTCATTTGACCTTCTTTCTCATGGCAACTTTTCTGTGACAACAGTTAACGAGTTAACGAGCAGTGGCACCATCGCCAACAAAACAAAAGAAGGAAGAATGCAACATACAAGTGGAAACAGCAATCGAACGGGCAGTTCTCTTGCTTCAATTTCGCGCAATCTTCGCCGCTCTTGATGAGCGTGAAAAGAAAGTTGGTCGAGTACTGAGGTGATTGGTAAGCCGTCGCGGTCGGCACAGACCAAAATGTCGCAGATCGGATAGATGCAAGGTCCGAGTGTCTCGCGAAGGTTTTTCATTGTCTCAGCAAATCGCATACCTGCTGCGAGTTCGGTATGTACTCGAAGAAGATGCGGCTTTAGATCTTCAGGCGACCAGTTGTGCAACTGAGACATCGCGGCTGCGGGGCTGTGACCAGCACGAATAAGAACTAGCAAAGTGTCTATCAACTCGGGAATATGTTTAGAAAACGAAACTTCTACTTTTCGACGTCGGCGGTAAAACAAGTAGATGACCGCAATAACTGAAAAACCAATTAGCGAAATCATGCTTGTATCGGTGCGACAATTGTTTGCATCCATCGTCGTCCTGCGTAATTGAGACTTAAACCGAACAAGATGCAAACCCAGCCCGCAATACTCAAAATCAAAAAATTGCGCACACTACTGCTTGTGGCAATTAACCAGCCTGCGACAGCGACTGGCGTCCAAGACAAAACTTTCGTCGAAAGCAATGCTTGGCTTGCCTGCATCTGGCGATCGTTGATGTTCGTCGAGCGCTCGCGTAAAACGATTGCTGCACGTTCAAGTGCGAGAACACCGCCAACGCCACCTGTTGCAGCCAGGTCAATCGTTCGGAGGGCAAAGATCAATTCATTGGTCTTTGCTGTTGGTATCAAGCGTTTAGTTGCATCAGCAAAAGATTCACCACGTGTGGTTGTTGCGACGAGTTCAGTGATAACTGAGTTTTTAATCGAACTGGTATCAGCAGCAGCCTGAAGTGAACTCGCCATCGACCTGCCGAGTCGAAGATTGCGGGCTGTGGCGTCGAGTAAATCCGAAAGTGTTGAAAGCTGTTGGACTAGTTCGCTCTGCAAGCGTGTTGATGCGCGTCGTCTAGGTAGTTTGCCGATGAGTCGCCCCATCAAACTTTGAAGATTTAGTCGACGTAAAACAGTTTGTCTAACTAAAAGTGGCTGTAAATACCAAGTGCTACACAAATACATCAGAACAGCAAAGACCGACGTACCGAGCAGCAAAAAGAGTAGTTTCATTGCAAAACTTCGTCGACAATGCGACCATCGGCAACAACAACTCGCAACTGATTTTGCTCGATCAACAGAATTTGTTGAATAAATCGCGAACCATCAATATGTCGTGCCACATGCACAATTGCGTTGATTGAGGCGGCAACATGATCGCGAACAACATCTCGTGACCAATTCGTGGCGTGTTGCATAACTAACGACTCAACGCGGCGCAGTGCATCGCGTGCACTATTTGCATGAATTGTCGACATAGAACCGTCGTGCCCGGTGTTCATCGCCGACAACATGTCGAGCGTTTCAGCACCGCGTACTTCGCCAATTATCAGGCGGTCGGGACGCAAACGCAATGCCGTGCGCACGAGTGATCTTGTCGAAACTTCAAGGTTGCCATCGGGGCTTAGTGGTCGTGCTTCAAGCCTGACCACATGAGGGTGGGCGAGTTTCAATTCGGCGATGTCTTCGATCGTCACGACACGCTCGTTGGGCGCCAAAAAATCACAAAGTGAATTGAGCAGTGTTGTCTTGCCCGCCGAGGCAGCACCGCTGATTAATAAATTGCGACGATCAAAAACAAGTTGTTGCAAAATCTCGCCGACTTGGCGGTCTGCAAAGTCATTCAGCGTGATGCGGTCGACACTAAAACGACGGATGGAAATGCACGAACCATCAACAGCGATCGGCGGTATCACAGCACACAGCCGAGACCCATCTGTTAACCGAGCATCGACAACAGGCGAAGTTATATCGATGCGGCGGCCAAGGGGCAAAAGTGTGCGTTCAATAAACGACCGTGTATCAGCCTCGCTAATTGTGTCGACCCGTTCGAGTTTGCCGTTGCGTTCAACCCAAACTTCACAGCCACCGTTGACCATGACCTCGCGCACTGTCTCGTCTTTGAAGAATTCTTCGAGTCGGCGCGATGAAGCCCGATTGACGCTCGCAAGTGCGACGCGGCTCATGCTGCGACTGAAAGTTGTTTTGCCAACATACCCGGCAAACGGCTAGCCAAAAGCCCGGCGTCGACAGCGCGCGAGATTGTTGCATCAAAAGTAATTTCAGCAATAACTGGTGCACCGATTACTGACTCGACATCGCGTTTGCCGAGTGCTCGACCAGGTTCGTTTATCAGCACAACTCCAGTTGGCGCAACGTTGAGTTGTGCGGCGCGACGCAGCGATAAATAGCACGGGCGAGTAATCAGCAGCGAAGAACTCGCCCGTGCTAAAAGTTCTGTTGGCACAACGCCGCAACCTGCGTCAACTACAACCGGCAGATCAAAAGTTGCGAGCGAAGCAGCAAGCTCAGCGAAATTCGCATTCGCAATAATCTGACCTGAGCCACGTGAAATAAGTTGCAAGTTTGCCGTTGCTTGAATTGCAATCGATTGCAAAGCGATTCGCGAAGAGTTTTCGTTTTGTGCAAACCATTCGCCAATACCAATACCGCTTGGTTCGGCAAGACCAAGCACCGCTGGCACATCGCCAGCGAGGTCAACAATCAGCGCACCGCGCGGTGATTTCTCGGCGTGAACGAGTGCAAGAGTCGAAGCAACCACAGTTGTGCCACTGCCACCTTTAACTGACCAACAAACAATCATCTGATTGCTCCTTTTGCGAAGAGGTGCTCAGATGTGTGCGCGGGTCTCGCAATGCGTCATTCGATTAATCCACAAGTAGCCTTCGCGATGGAGGTGTCCGGGTACCTGGTGGGCTCCGCCGCCTTCAAAGCGGTTGGGACGAGTGAACCTCGTCTGGCGGGTTCGATTCCCGTCCGCCTCCGCCAATTTTTTTACGGATTAACTTGCGAGTTCAACTGCAAGTTGCGCGGCCACACTGGCGTTGTTTTCAGCGAGAGCAAGATTTGCACGAACGCTCGACTCTTTTGTCGCCTCAGCAATAAATTTTAAAACATGTGGCGTAACGGCAGAACCAGCAACACCAAGATCGTTTGCGTTCTTTAGTGCTGCGCGAGTCACTTCATCCATTTGAGTTTTAGAAAGACCGTCGCGTTCAGGCACTGGCACACAAGCCAAAATTCCGCCAGTTCGACCAAGTGAGTTGTTAGCGCGCACAATGTCGGCGAGTTCTCTGACTGTGTCGACCCGTGTGGGTATTGCGATGTCGCCATGGTGAACGGTGAACTCTGGAAAAAAGTCGCAGCCGAGACCGATGACCGGCACGCTGAGTGTCTCGAGATATTCGAGAGTGCGAGGCAGATCAAGAAATGATTTTGCGCCAGCACAAACTGTCACGATGTTGTGTGCAGCGATTGCGCCGAGATCACTGCTGATGTCACCTGTTGTTTCGGCACCACGATGCACGCCGCCGATGCCGCCAGTCGAAAAAACTTTTATACCCGCGCGTGCGGCGAGCAACAACGACGATGAAACAGTCGTCGCACCGACGGGCCATTTCGCTGCCATCGCAGTGCCGAGTTCGCGCTCGCCAACCTTCTTTGCTGGTCCGCAGATAACTGGCCATTCGGTTTGGTCAATGCCAACTCGTGCAACGCCATCAAGCACAACAGTGATTGCAGGCACTGCATCAAAGTTGCGAATTGCAGTCGTGCAGCGTGTCAGTGCCTCGAGGTTTGCGGGCGAAGGCAGCCCTAAGTTTGAAAAAATCGTCGACTCGAGAGCCACAACGGGTCGACGGTCACGAAGTGCTTTGCCAACTTCATCGCTAATTCGGATCTGAAAACTTGTCATCAGGCTTCCATTGTTGCGCCTGGGCTACGCAAAACCCGTGCTGCAAGTTGGTGGCCAGCGAGTACGCATTCGCGCAATGTTGGTTCGTCGGGCTGTTTTGCAGGCGATACGTATATATAGGTCTGTTCGAACTTGGTTAAAAACCCAGCAGCGAATGCGTCGCCAGCACCAGTTGAGTCTGTAATTTCGCCCACGGGAGCAACGGCAACTGTTGAACTCTTTGCATCAAAAATCAGTGTCGTAGGTGCGGCGCCAGCTTTAATCACCACTATGTCGAGTTCGAGCGGCTGGGCTGCAAGGTTCAAGACTTCGGCCTCGTCAGTGTTGCAGAAAAATATTTTTGGATTCAATTCGGCAATCAGCTCGCGAAATCTCGTGATACCAAATGACTTGATCAGCGACGCTGACGATGCGTCGATTGAAACTGTAATTTTTTTCTCGTGTGCGACGGCGATGCACTTTCGTGCTGCGATGCTGAGTGGTTCAGAAAATAGCGAATATGCAGGCACGTGCAAAACAGAAACGTCTTCATGCCAATTTTCTGGTGCCTGTTCAAGTTCTGTTGCGGCTGCGCGATCAGTAAGCATGGTTCGCTCGCCATCTGGCGAAACAATCACGACGATCGAACCGGTGCGACCTGATCGCACCACGCAAGGGTCAACTTTTGAAGTTTCAAGTGACGCCACTAGTTGATCGCCAAGTGAGTCGTCACCAACTTGAGCGATCAAGCGAGAGCGAAATTTTTTGCTGCTGTCGTTATTTATCGCG
>Ga0209033_1000472_pt1 | contig 23420 bp, 19 predicted proteins | sample LauGreFa1BDMLBDN_2_FD_188218 | JGI IMG/M metagenome (GOLD analysis project Ga0209033, IMG submission 188218) | Freshwater lake microbial communities from Lake Michigan, USA - Fa13.BD.MLB.DN (SPAdes) (version 2) | ecosystem: Environmental > Aquatic > Freshwater > Lake | place: Lake Michigan, USA...
CCCGCCGAGACGCTCCGCTGGCTGACGGGACTGCGTAACCTGGGTTCGCGCCTCGGCGTGGACCGCATGCGCCTGCTCTCCGCCCGCATTGGCCAGCCCGAAATCGCCGCACCTTGCTTTCATGTCGCCGGCACCAACGGCAAGGGTTCGACGTGCGCGATGATCGAGGCGATCCAGCGCGCGCACGGCCGCCGCACCGGTCTTTACACTAGCCCGCACCTCGTCGCCATCGGCGAACGCATCCAGGTCGACCGCGCGCCGCTGACCGATGCCGAAGTTGTTGCCCACGCCGAAAGCCTGCGTCCGCATTACGAAGCCATCCGCGCCCTGGACCCGGAAGACGCGCCGACGTTCTTCGAACTGATCACCGCTGCGGCGTTCCTCGAGTTCGCCGCCCGCCGCGTCGACGTCGCCGTCCTCGAGACCGGCTTAGGCGGCCGCCTCGACGCCACCAATGTCTGCGCCCCTGAGGTCTGCGTGATCACGTCGATCGGACTCGATCACCAGGAATACCTCGGGCCCACGCACGCCGCCATCGCCGGCGAGAAGGCCGGCATCATCAAGCCGGGCATTCCTGTCGTCATCGGCGACCTCCCGTCCGAAGCCGAAGCGGTCGTCGTCGCTCGCGCTCGCGAGGTCGGCGCGGCGCATTATTTCGTCCGCGATCGTTTCCCGCAGGGCCTGCCCGAGACCAGCCTGCCGGGCGAACACCAGCGCCGCAACGCCGGCGCGGCCCTGCTCGCGTGCGAGCTCGCGACGCGTCTGCCGATCGATGACGCCAAGGCCCGCGCGGCCCTGCTTACGGTCGAGTGGGCCGGCCGCTGGCAGTCGCACCGCCTCGCCGACGGGCGCCGTCTCATCGTCGACGGCTCGCACAACGAGGAAGGCGCCCGCGTGGTCGAGCCACTGCTCGCCTCACTGCCTGCGCCGACCGTCATCGTCGGCGCGCTCGGCAGCGAACGTGCCCGCCCGCTCATCGAGACCGCCACGCGCCACGCCGCCCGGCTCGTCCTAGTGCGGCCCGATAACGAGCGCGCCTGCTCCGTCGAAGAACTCGCCGCGCTCATCCCCGCCGACTTTCGCGGCGAGGTCCGCCGCGCCTCCGTCGCGGAACTCTTCCCGTCGCCTGCGACGTGTGCCGCCGCCGGCGAGACGCTCGTCGTCCTCGGTTCGCTCTATCTCGTCGGCGAAGTCCTCGCGCGCCTCCGCGGCCAAGGGCTTCCCGATGCCTGGCAGGATCGCCTGCCACCCGTCCGATGACCGACTACTCCTTCGTCCCCCCGAGCAGCACCACGCCGAAGGTGGATCCGGCCGAGCTGCCGAAGTGGCTCATCGAGGAAGACGACGACTACATGGTCTTCGACAAGCCGGGTTGGCTCGTCTGCCATCCGTCGAAAGACGGCCCGTGGTCCTCGCTCGTCGGCGCGGTCAAGGAATGGAAGCAGATGGACGTCTCGCATCTTGTCAGCCGTCTCGACCGCGAGACCAGCGGCGTCATCCTGATCGCGAAGCATTACGACGCCGCGTCCGCCGCGCAGACGGCGATGGAGCGACGCATGGTGCTCAAGACCTACTACGCGCTGCTCAAGGGCGAGCTGAAGGAGCCGGTCATGGTCGACCAGCCGCTCGGCCCCGACGAGACCAGCCAGGTCGTGGTGAAGACCGCGGTGCGCGAAGGCCCGGGCACGTTACCCGCGGCGACGTTCTTCGAGCCGGTGCTCGTGCGTAACGGCTATACCCTCGCGCGCGTGCAGCCGCACACCGGTCGCAAGCACCAGATCCGCGCCCACGCCTTCTGGCTCGGGCTGCCCGTCATCGGCGACAAGCTCTACGGCGGCGACGATTCGCTCTACATGGAATTCGTCGCGCACGGCTGGACGCCTCGCCTCGGCGCCGCGCTTGAGATGGGCCGCCAGGCGCTGCACGCCGCCAAGTTGGAATTCCGCTTCCCGCCCCGTATCACGCGGACTTTCACCTGTCCCCTCGCGCCGGATATGAGGGAGTTCGTCATCGCGAAGATGGGGGTGGCTGGGGAACTAGTTGACACGTTGACACGTTGACAAGTTGACAAGTTGGCAAGGGAGGCAAGCGCGGTGAAGCCGCGAGGTGACACGTGGGCAAGTTGACAAGTGGACAAGGAAGCCAAAGCAGAGGCCCGGAGGCTCAGAGGCTCGGTTGAACAGAGGAGATACAACGTTAGTTGATCCGTTGATAAGTTGGTCGGTTGGCCAGACAGATGTGCCATTAGTTGGCCTGTTGACACGTTGACATGTTGACAAGAAAGCCAAGGTAGAGGCCCGAGAGCCGGACCTGGGTAGGGACGGTTCTCCGAACCGTCCGCCCCTTGGATTGAATGATCGGCGGGCTCGGAGAGCCACGCCCTACCCAAGGCAGAGAGACAGCACTCAAGGGGAAACCGGAGACCGGATGATTAGCTGGGGTCATTCATTAAGCCCGCAGCATCCATTCCGGTTTCCGGTCTCCCCTTGAGCCGTACATCCACCTTTGCACAGGCCGTAGGCCGATTTGCACTTTTGCACCTAGGACAGCACGCGGTCGCGACCTCTACCCATTGCCTTCCATGTCAACTGGCCCACTGGCCAACGGGTCAACTAACGTTGCCTCGCTCACCCATGACACAGCGCCGCCGCATCTACTCCCTCCGCCCCGGCTTTCTTTAACGCCACGGCGCACGCATGCAGAGTCGCGCCGGTGGTAAGCACGTCATCAATGACGACATAACGGACCGAGGGATCGACGGACTTCCCGTCGGCCACGATGAAAGCCCCGGCGACATTCTTCCGGCGCTCTTGCCGGCCGAGCCGGGTCTGCGAGAGGGTCTCGTGCTGCTTGCGGAGGAGCGATTCCGCCCGACACCCGGCGACTAAGGCGGCGAGCCGCCCGGCGATCCGTTCGGCTTGGTTATACCCGCGGTCCCGCCGGCGGGCGGTGTGCAGTGGCACAGGCACCAGGACCGAACCGGCCAGATGGCGCCGGAAGACTTTGTCTTCGACGGCGGCCGCGGCGAGATCGTCGGCCAGGAACGGGCAGCGCTCATACTTGATGCGGTGGACGATCCGACGGGCGGGTCCGCGGGCGCGGAAGGCGCAGACCGCCCGGCCGAACGCCGGACGGAGGTCGAGGCAGTGCGGGCAGGCCCGGTCTCCTTCGAGGATGCCTTCGAAGGGATGTCCGCAGGTCAGGCACCGCGGATCGCTGATCCGTGGGAGCAGGGCGATACCCGCGGGAGATAAATGCAAGTGGGCCCCGTCGTCCATCGGCGCCTGCGTGACCGCGCAGTCCCGGGGGAAGATCAGGTCGAAGAACCCCCGGTCGAGGTCAGTCAGCCAACCCATCGCGTTCGGCCTTTAGCCAGCGGCGTTTCCGGGCGAGCCCCCAGGCGAAGCCGCCGGCGCCGGTCGCGCTGACGACCCGGTGGCAGGGGATGAGAATCGCGAGGGGATTGGCGCCGAGGGCGGTGCCGACGGCTTGGGCCGAACGGCAGCCGACGACCTTGGCGAGTTCGCCGTAGGTGGCGGTCTCCCCGGGACGGATCCGTTGGCAGGCCTGCCAGACCTTGAGCTGGAAGCGGCTGCCGTGGGCGCGGATGGAGCGGACCTTCGGGAGGCGGCCGGGGACGATGGCGCAGCCCCAGGACTTGAGACGACGGCGGAACTCCGCCGACTGGGTCGGCATCCGGAGGATCAGTTCGCCCGCCGCGGTCACCGCGGCCGCGAAGCCGTCGAGGGAGCCGACGCGCACCTGGCAGCCGGTGAGGGTGGCGGGCATGACGCGGACGGAAGGCATGTCGGCAGATTGCGTTTGCCCGTCCTCGGCTTCAATCCAAGGTTCACCTCAGACTATGGCTTTCGATTTCGACAGCTGTCCGGAACGCGCCGGGACCGACAGCACCAAGTGGCACAAGTATGCCGACAAGGACATCATTCCTTGCTGGATCGCGGACATGGACTTCAAGGCGCCGCCCGCGGTGATCGAAGTCATCCGCGAACGCGCCGCTCACGGCGTCTTCGGTTACCCCGCGCAGCGCGATTCCGTCTTCGCGGCCGTCGTCAATCATGTGCGTCGCCGCCACGGCTGGGAGATCAAGCCCGAGTGGATCACGTTCATGTGCTCGCTCGTGCCGGGCATCCACGCCGCCATCCGCTGCGCCAGCAAGCCGGGTGAATCGGTCGTCACCACCGCGCCGGTCTACCCGCCCTTCATGACCGCGCCGGTCCTGTCCGAGCGCAATCCGCTCAAGCTCGAGATGGTGTTCGAAGGCGGCCGCTGGACGTTCGACTGGGCCAAGCTCGAAGCCGCCTGCGCGCAGCCGCACGCCAAGGTGCTGCTGCTCTGCAATCCGTATAACCCGCTCGCGCGCGTCTTCGATCGCGGGGAGCTCGACCGCCTCGCGGCCCTCGTGCGCAAGCATGAGCTGACCGTCTGCTCCGACGAGATCCACTGCGATCTTGTGCTCGACCCGGCCGCGCAGCACATCGTCTTTGCCTCGCTCGGCGAAGACCTCGCCGCCCGCACGGTCACGCTGATGGCCGCGAGCAAGACCTTCAACATCGCCGGCCTCACCTGCGGCTTCGCGATCATCCCCGACGCCGGCCTGCGCACGCGCTTCCGTCGCGTCCTCCAGGGCCTGTCGCTCGACCAGAACATGTTCGGTCTCGCCGCCACCCAGGCCGCGTTCGACCACGGCGAGCCGTGGCGCCTCGAGTGCGTGGATTATCTCCGCGGCAACCTCGACCTCATCGAACAGGAGATCAAGTCCATGCCCGGCGTCGTGCTGCGTCAGCGCCCGCAGGCCAGCTTCCTCGTCTGGTTCGACGTCACCGCCCTCGGCTTCGAGGACGCGCATGCCGAGTTCGAGAAGGGCGGCGTCGGCCTGAGCAACGGCGCCGACTTCGGCGGCCCCGGCCATGTCCGCCTCAATTTCGGCTGTCCCCGCGAACGCCTGCGCGAGATTTTGCGACGGATGAAGGCCGTAGTGGCGAGGGCACCGGGTCGGCGGGCCTGAGGCAGCGGCCCGGAGAGTATAGAGTATCGAGTATGGAGTATCGGGGGAGTGATGGCCTTGGGTAGGGTTGAGCAGCCTCGCTCAACCGTTGACGATGCCACGCCCCTGCGCGTTGCTTTCCTTGTCAACCGGCCAACTTGTCAACGGGTCAACTGACGCCGCAGCTGTCAGGTCAACCGAGTCTCTGGGCCTCCGGGCCTCTCATTTGCGGCTTTTTCGGCCTTTCAGGCCGATTCTTTCTTTTTGACGAACCGACCCAGAGTCCCATCGTCAGACGACTCAGGACAGTCCGATGGTGTAATGGTAGCACAGGAGATTCTGATTCTCCTTGTCTAGGTTCAAATCCTAGTCGGACTATTTCCTGAAAGCAAAAAGCCCTCTCACGAGGGCTTTTTCATGCCTATCCGGGAAGCCTCAGCGGGCGTTCCAGAAGATCATGAGGTTCTTGGTGTGGCGGCCGGCGACGATGAGGTCGGTCTTGCCGTCGCCATCGAGGTCGGCGGCCTTGAAGTCTTCGACGGCGATCGCCTCGGTCGAGACGACGTCCGTGCGCCAGGTCTGGCCGGCGTCGTCGAGCGGGGTGAGCAGGCGGATGCCACGGTCGGTCGGCTTGGCACCGCGCCAGCCGATCATGACCTGGTCGGAGCCGGTGCCGAGGAAGTCGGCACAAGCGACGGCATGGCCGTCCTTGTAGCCGTCGAGGATCTGTCGGCGTTGCCAGACGCCGGCGGCGTCGCGGGTGTAGACGGCGGACTTAGTGCCGTGGAAGGGCTCGACAGTCGCGATCATGGCCCCGGAGGGAAGCTTGCCGGCGCGGAGTTCGCCGACGGGTTCCTTGGTCAGCTGCGTCTGGCTCCACTTACCGTCGGCGTAGGTGTTGAACCAGATGCCTTCTTTGGAGCCGGTGAGGATCTGCTGGCGCGAGGAGCGATCCCAGCGGACCGCCTCGAGGTTATGGGTGATGTGGCTGACGTCGTTGGCGACCTCGGTCGTCCACACGTCCTTCGGGTTGGCGGGCTTGCGGTAAGCAAGCAGCTTGGCGCCGACGCCGACGCCGCCTTTGTTGCCCACGCCATGGAGGGGCTGGACGACGAGGTCCCAGCGGCCGGTGGCCACTTCGACCCAGGCCATGCGGTGCACGGTCGGTTCGTGGTGCAGCTTCACTGCTTCCCACTTCTGGGTGCGGTCGGCGGGCGGGATGAGGTAGAAGACCGCGCCGCTCTTAACGGTGTCGGAGGGATTCCAGCCCGCGCCGACGGCGATCTCGGCTTTGCCGTCGCCGTCGAGGTCCTGGGCGGCGACGCAGACGTTATCCTCCTTCGTGAGGTTCTCGGCGATGACGTGCTTCTTCCACGTGGGATTCTGATACCACTGGATCGTGGTCTTGTCGGCCAGGACGATGTCCTTCTTGCCGTCGCCATCCACGTCGGCGATCGCAAGGCCGTAGCCGATCTCGATCTGACCGATCTCCTGCGGGCGGAATTTGGCTTCCGGCGCGGCGGACGCGACGGCGGCAAGGAGTAGTGCGAGGAGCGGGGTCGGCTTCATGGTCGTTTGGTAACTTATCCGATCCAGCCTGTCGACCCCAGTTCCGCGACATGTCAGTCAGGGACAGCACCAGGTGCAGTCCTCGCCTTGAACCATCTCTGGCCAACCGGCCAACTGGTCAACGGATCAACTTCTTACGAAGTAAGCCGCTCAAGACACTCCGCGTAGAGCGCCTGCGTCTTCTGGACGACGTCGGCCGGCAGGGTCGGGCCCGGCGCAGTCTTGTTCCACGGCTGGGTCTCGAGCCAGTCGCGGACGAACTGCTTGTCGTAAGAAGGCTGGGCGCGGCCGGGCTGCCAGGTGGCGGCGGGCCAGTAGCGGGAAGAGTCGGGCGTCAGGACTTCGTCGATGAGCACGAGCGAACCGTCGGGGGCGCTGCCGAATTCGAACTTCGTATCGGCGAGGATCACGCCGGCCTTGGCCGCGCGTTCGGCACCCATGCGGTAGAGCGCGAGGGACGTCTCCTGGATGGTACGGAAGACCTTCTCGCCGAGGATCTCGCCGCAGCGGGCGCGGGTGATGGCCTCGTCATGGCCTTCGGCGGCCTTGGTCGAAGGGGTGAAGATCGGCTGGGGGAGCTTGGAGCCGTCGAGCAGGCCGGCGGGGAGCGGGTGGTCGAGGATTGCGCCGGTCTTCTGGTATTCCTTGAAGCCGCCGCCGGCGAGGTAGCCGCGGACGACCGCTTCGACGGGCAGGGGCTTGAGCTTGCGCACGAGCATCGAGCGCGGAATCAGGTGCTCGTGGCCCTGCAGGGCCTTGGCCAGCGCGTTGGCGTGGTCGGGCACGAGGTGGGTCGGGAAGACGAGGCGCGCCTGGTCGAACCACCAGAGGCTGATCTGGGTGAGGAGGATGCCTTTGCCCGGGACGCCGTTGGGCATCACGACGTCGAAAGCCGAGAGACGGTCGGTCGCCACGATCAGGTAATGCGAGCCTAGGTCGAAGACCTCGCGGACCTTGCCCTTCGCCTTGAGCGGGTAGGGCAGGCCGGTGACGGTCATCAGCGCTTCGGCGGGCAGGGGCGGCGTCTTCATCCTGCCACGGAGATAGGGCAGGGCGGGGCGGCAGGGCAAGGTGGTTCGTCGTTGAGGCCGCGGCGTCCGCGGTCAGCCTCCGTCGGACCGATGGAACTCCGCGACGCCCATTGCCATTACCAGTTCGCCGAAGTGCCCTATGCCGCGGTCGAACAGGCCCGGGCGGACGGCGTCGGCCAGGCGATGATCAACGGCAGCGCGCCTGCGGACTGGCCGGACGTGGCCGCCCTCGCGCGTCGCGACCCGCGTAACCGCGTCTCGTTCGGCCTGCATCCGTGGGATGTCCCGACGGCTCCAGCCGGCTGGGAGGCGGAACTCCGTGCGGTCTTGCTCGCGCATCCGACCGCCGGCGTCGGCGAGATGGGCCTCGACCGCTGGGTGAAGGACTTCGATCCCGTCGCCCAGGAGGCGGCCTTCCGGACCCAGCTCGCGCTGGCCGTCGAACTCGAGCGCGCTCTCACCATCCACGCCGTCAAGGCGATCGGCCCGTTGATGGACATCCTGCGCTCCGCCGAACTGCCGCGACGCGGCTTCCTGCTGCACAGCTGGAACGGTCCGGTCGAACTCGTCGCGGAGCTCGCGAAGCTCGGCGCTTACTTCTCCTTCAGCGCGCATCATCTCATCCCGCGCAAGGCCGACCTGCGTGTCCAGTTCGCCGCCGCCATCCCGCGCGAACGCATCCTCGTCGAGACGGACGCGCCCGCGCTCTGTCCCGCGTCGGAGTTCCGTCTGCGCGAGCTCGCGCCCGCCGCCGACGGCACGGAGCAGAACCATCCGTCGAACCTCGTGCGGAACAACGCCGAGCTCGCGCGCACCCTGGGCGTGAGCCCTGAGGAGTCCGCCGCGCTGACCTCCGCAAACTTCGCGCGCCTATTCGGGGCGTAGGAGCGAAAGCCGCAGGGCCTCGCCTGCGGCGGCCAGGCCGAACGCACCGGCGACGTGGGCGGCGGTGCCGTAGCCCCATTCGCAGTTCGGACGCAGGTCCTCGCCCTCGGGGATCTCGCCGCCGGGCAGGCCTTCGCAGTCCGTCGGCTGCGTGAACGGTTCGTCGGACCACACGCACGACACGCCGAAAGGCGTCTTGCCGCGGGGGAAGTCGAAGTTCTGGCGCAGGCGCTTGCGGACGAGCATCATCAGCGGATCGTCGCGCGAGTCGCGCAGGTCGGTGATCTTGAGCCGCGTGCCGTCGAGCCGTCCCGCGCAGCCGCCCACCGTGACCACGGGCAGCTTACGGTTCACCGCCTCGGCGATGAGCCCGCACTTCGGCGACAACGCGTCCATCGCGTCGATCACCACGCCGTCGAAGTCCGCGAGCACCTCGTGCGGGTTGAACCGGGAGAGGAAGCGCTGGTGCAGCGTCGTGCGGACGGCCGGATGGATCGCGCGGGCGCGTTCAGCGACGGCCTCGGTCTTCGGGCGGCCTTCGTTGCCGGCCACCGCGTGCAATTGCCGGTTCGTGTTCGAGACGCAGACCGCGTCGCCGTCGACGAGGGAGAGGTGGCCCACGCCGGAGCGCGCGAGGGCTTCGACGGTCCAGGAGCCCACGCCGCCGAGACCGACCACGAGGAAGGACGAACGGGCCAGGCGCTCCATGCCCGCGCGGCCGTAGAGGCGGCCGATGCCGGCGAAGCGTTGGAGATGGTCCGCGTCCATGCGCCCAATCAAGCGAGGAAGCGGCCGCACTCCAAGGAGGAAGCGTCGGCCGGGTCCGGGCTTGCTGGCCGGCGGGCGCCGGGCATCGTCTCCGCCGATGTCCGAGCGTATCGCCCCCGAGCCCATCCGTCCGCCTGCGGAGAGCCGTCTGCGGGCCGCCCTCCGGTTCGGCGTGATCGGCCTCGGCCTCGGTCTCATCGGTTCGGCGATCTTCATCATCCCTGGGCAGCGTCCGGCCAACGCCGTGACCAAGGTCTTCGCCGAGGCGCGGGCCGTCTTGCTGACTGCGCGGGTCGAGCGCGGCGTCTGGCCGCCCGATGGCGAACTCCCGGCCATGTTGGGCGAAGGCCGCGCCCCGCGCCTGCGCGCGCTCCTCGCGGAGTGTCCGCTCGCGGGAACGTGGCGCTTCGTCGGCGTCAAGACCGGCGGTCCGGCGCTCATCTTCACGCCCGCCGAGACCGGCCAGCCCTACGAGCGCTGCCTACGGCTGGTGGACACGTGGCTCGACGACGGCGAGCCGACGACCGGCGATCTCGTCATCGGTCCCGAGCGCGCGCGCCTCCGCCTCAGCGCTGAGTGATCGCTTCGGCCCGCTGGCGCAGGTCGGCGTCGAACAGCGCGTCGATCAGCGCGTCGAGGTCGCCCTCGAGCACCTGCTCGATGCCGTGGACCGTCAGGTCGATGCGATGGTCCGTGATGCGGTTCTGCGGGAAGTTATACGTGCGGATGCGTTCGGAGCGGTCGCCCGAGCCCACCTGCGTCTTGCGGTCCTGGGCGCGCGCCTCGCGTTCCTTGGCGCGGGTCAGGTCGAGCAGGCGCGAGCGGAGCACGCGGAGGGCCTTCACGCGGTTGCGCAGCTGCGAGCGTTCGTCGGCGCAGTAGACCATCAGCCCCGTCGGCTTGTGGATGATCTGCACCGCGGATTCGGTCTTGTTGACGTGCTGGCCGCCGGCGCCGCTCGCGCGGGCCACGGACATGTCGAGGTCTTCCGGCTTCAGCACCACCTCGGCCTCTTCGGCTTCGGGCAGGACCGCGACCGTCGCGGCCGACGTGTGCACGCGGCCCGAGGCCTCGGTGGCGGGCACGCGCTGGACGCGGTGCACGCCGGCCTCGTGGCGCAGGTGGGCCATCGCGCCTTCGCCTTCGACGAGCAGGACCGCGTCGCGGACCCCGCCCAGGTCGGACGGCGAGAGGGACATCAGCTCGTGCTTCCAGCCGCGCTTCTCGGCGAAGCGCGTGTAGGCGCGGAGGAGCTCGGCGGCGAAGAGCGAGGCTTCCTCGCCCCCCGTACCGGCCCGGATTTCTACAAGAGCATTACGAGAATCGTCCGGATCGGGCGGGATGATGGACCGGATGAGCTGTTCGCGGGCCGTCTCGACGGCCGGGGCGAGGCGGGCGACCTCTTCGGCCGCCATCGCGCGGAGTTCCGGATCGGACTCGGCGCCCATCGTCCGGGCGTCCGCCAGCTCCTTTTCCAGGCCCGCCAGCACGTCGTCGGCCTTGACGGCCTTCGAGGTGAAGCGGAGTTCGGCGCCGAGGGCGGCCGCCCGGCGGTTATCGGCGAACGTCGCCGGGTCGGCGAGCAGCCCCTCGAGCTCGGCCAGGCGGCGGCGGAAGCCGGTCAGGTCGGGGCGGAGGGGGTCGGCGGACATCAGAGAAGAGGGTTAATCGGGCTTGGACAGAAGACGTCCGTTCGTTATTCAATGGAGTGCGGCAGGCTCCCCTCCGCAAGCCCGACCTTCATCCCTTTTCCGACCGATATGCAGCCCAAGGAACCCGCGCTCCGCGGCACCCACGTCGTCACCTGCGTGTGGGACTTCGACAAGACCCTCTGCCCTGGGTACATGCAGACCCCGCTTTTCAAGGCCTTCGGCGTCGACGAGGAGCAGTTCTGGAAGGAGACCAACCAGCTGCCGGCCCTGTATGCGCGCAAGGGCATCCGCACCCCCAAGGATTCCGTCTACCTCAACCACCTGCTCAGCTACGTGAAGTCCGGCCTCATGAAGGGCCTGACCAACCGCCGCCTCCGCGAACTCGGGGCCGAGATCGAGCTCTGCCCGGGCCTGCCGCAGTTCTTCCCCGCGCTCAAGGAGCACGTCCGCGAGCTCGGCCGGAAGCACAACGTCGAGGTCGTCCTCGAACATTACGTCATCAGCACCGGCCTCGCCGAGATGATCCGCGGCACGTCGCTCGCCGAGCACTGCGACGGCATCTACGGCTGCGAGTTCCTCGAGCACCCGCTGCCCCCGCACTTCACCAAGCAGGACGAGCTCTCGCTGGACCTGCCGACCGAGATCACCCAGGTCGCCGCGATGGTCGACAACACCATCAAGACGCGCTTCCTCTTCGAGATCAACAAGGGCTCGAACAAGAACGCCGAGATCGACGTCAACGCCGTCGTCCGCCCCGAAGACCGCCGCGTGCCCTTCGAGAACATGATCTACGTCGCCGACGGCCCCAGCGACGTCCCGGTCTTCTCCCTCCTGCGCAAGAACGGCGGCAAGGCCTTCGCCGTCTACGTGCCGGAGAGCGAGGCCGAGTTCGCGCAGAACGACGCCCTCCTGCAGGCCGGCCGCGTGCATGGCTACGGCCCGTGTGATTATTCCGCCGCCTCCTTCACCCCGAAGTGGATCCGCCACGCCCTCGCCGGCATGGTCGAGCGCCTCGCCCAGGAACGCGCCCGCGCCCTCGCCGCGCGCGTCACCCGTCCGCCCCGCCACATCCACGCCGATCCGCTGCCGCCCGGCGCCGCGGACGCCGCTTCGCAAGGAACCCTCTTCGGCGAATAATCATGCCCGCTCCCGCCCGTAAACGTTCCGCCACGCTCGCCCGCCCGGCCAGCGAGAGCAAACCCATCTTCGCCGCCGTGCTCGCGCTCGTCGGGCTGTTCATGCTCGTCGCGATGATCACGCACTCGAGCAACGACAAGAGCTGGCTGGGAACGCAGGACACGACCGTCCCCGTGACGGATAACATCTGCGGCGAGCTCGGCGCCAGCATCGCCGTCGCCCTCTTCAATCTCTTCGGCTACGCCGGCTTCCTGATCCCGTTCTTCGTCCTGGCGGCGGCCTGGTTCGCCCTCAACCAGCGCGCGCACACGCTCTGGCCGTTCAAGGTCACCCTGATGGTCCTGTGCGTCATCCTGTTCGCGCCGATCCTGACGCTCTGGCTCGGCACCTCGCCGGACGCCACGGCCGCGTTCGATCCGAAGGGCCCCGGCGGCGTGCTCGGCAACATGCTCTTCACCTCGGTGTTCCATCCGTATCTCGACTACGGGACCTGGATCCTCGTCTTCCCTTACGGCTTCTGCCTGCTCGGCGCCCTCGCCGACGATCCCAAGGCCACGCTTTCCTCCTGGATCGCCGAGATGCGCGACGGCTTCGGCGCCTGGAACGCCGAGCGAAAGGCCGCCGCCCTCAAGGCCGCCGAAGAACAGCGTCGCCGTGACGTCGCCGCCGCCGAGCTCCGCCGCAAGCAGCAGGAAGTCGTGGGCGCCGTGATGTCCGTCCCGCAGCCGAAGGAGACCGCCAAGCCGGTCTCGAAGTCCGTCCCGGTCGTGGTCGATACGCCGCACGAAGGCCCGGAGGACGACGAAGCCGCCGGCCCGGATCTCGTCCAGCCCGACAACGTCAGTATTTCCTCCGACGCGCCCAAGGTCGAGAAAGCCAAGCCGACGCCCGTCGCCGCCGAAGACGAGGACGAGGACGAAGAAGCAGTCCCCGAAGCCAAGCCGCCGCGCAAGGCGCCCGAACCGCTCGGCCCCAACGCCGGGAAGGTGCTCGTCGTGCAGCCCGACAAGATCGAGAAGGCCCGCGCCAGCCAGGTCATCAAGAAGCGCGGCGACTACGTCTTCCCCGAGATCAAGATGCTCAACGAGCCGGCCGCCGGCTCCAAGGCCGCGCCCGAGGATTTCCGCAAGCGCGCCGCCGACCTCATCGAGACCCTCAAGCAGTTCAAGGTCGACTGCGTGCCGGTCGATCCCGCCAACGGCGTCGACGTCGGCATCCAGCAGGGTCCGTCGATCACCCGCTATGAGATCAAGCCCGCCCCCGGCGTGCGCGTGGAGAAGATCTCCAACCTCTCGAACAACATCGCGATGAACCTCGAAGCCGAGGCCGTGCGCATCCTGGCCCCCGTGCCGGGCAAGGGCACCGTCGGCATCGAGATCCCGAACAAGAGCCGCAAGGACGTCCTCCTCCGCGAGATCATCGAATCCAAGGCGTGGGCCGAGGCCGCGATGGAGCTGCCCGTCGTGCTCGGCGTGGACAGCGTGACCAACAAGCCCGTCATCCAGGACCTCGCCAAGATGCCGCACGCGCTCATCGCCGGCGCCACCGGCCAGGGCAAGTCGGTCTGCATCAACGCGATCATCGTCTCGCTCCTCTACCGCTGCACGCCGCAGGACCTGCGCTTCATCATGGTCGACCCCAAGGTCGTCGAGCTGCAGATCTACAACAACCTCCCGCACCTGCTCATCCCGGTCGAGACCGACCCGAAGCGCGTGCCCGCCGCCCTCAAGTGGCTCATCGCGGAGATGTCCCAGCGCTACAAGATCTTCGCCAAGTGCGGCGTGAAGAACATCACCGGCTTCAACGCCAAGATCGCCAAGGAGGCCGGCGCGCCCAAGCAGGAGGAGCTCGCGCTCAGCCCTGACGAACTGGCCGCCGCCGCGGCCGCGGCCGAGGAGGTCGTCGACGACGGCATCCGCATCCCGAACGAGAAGCTGCCCTACATCGTCTGCATCATCGACGAGATGGCCGACCTCATGATGGTCGCCGCCCAGGACATCGAGACCTCCGTCGCGCGCATCGCCCAGCTGGCCCGCGCCGCCGGCATCCACCTCGTGCTCGCCACGCAGCGTCCGTCGACGGACGTCATCACCGGCCTCATCAAGGCCAACCTGCCCACGCGCATCGGCTTCAAGGTGTCGTCGCAGATCGACTCGCGCACCATCCTCGACCGCGGCGGCGCCGAGACGCTCGTCGGCCGCGGCGACATGCTCTTCGTGCCTCCGGGCAGCGCCACGCTCAACCGCGTGCAGGGCGCGTTCGTCGGCGAGCAGGAAGTCGCCGCCATCGTCGAGTTCCTCGCCGAGAAGAACGGCAAGCCCGAGTTCGCCCAGGACGTCATCAAGGCCATCAAGGACGGCGCCGAAGGCGGCGAGGAAGGCGGCGAGGGCGAGGAAGGCGAAGATCCGCTGGTGGCCCAGAGCTGGGCGATCATCAAGGAGACCCGCCGCGCTTCGGTCTCGATGCTGCAGCGTCGCCTCAAGCTCGGCTACAATCGCGCCGCCCGCATCATGGACATCCTCCACGACAAGGGTTACGTCGGTCCCGAGAACGGCTCGAGCCCCCGCGAGATTTTGGTGGACTGAGCGGGAAGCGAGGTTCGAGGGCGGGAGGACCCGATCAGAGTATGGAGTATCGAGTATGGAGTATTGGGGGAGTGCTCGCCTAGTCATCCGATCAAAGGGAAACCGGAGACCGGATGATTGGCTGGGGAATATTTTCAGGTCACGGGTCTCGGCAGCCAGGTCCCAGGTTCAGGTGTTCAGGTTCGGGTCCCAGGTTCAGGATCTGCATTTTGTCCCGTCCCCGCACCTGTATCTGATAACCCGTACCAGGGACCTGAGGGCCGAGACCGGAGACCCGAAAATGCTTTTCCACAAACTCAAAGGGAAACCGGAGACCGGATGATCAGCTGGGGTCATTCATCAAGCCCGCAGCATCTATTCCGGTTTCCGGTCTCCCTTTGAGCCGTGCGTCCACTTTTGCACCTAGGACAGCACGAGGTTCCGTCGCTACCTCACTTCTTCTCTTTCTTCTTCTTCCGCTCGGGGGTGACCGGCTTCTTCTTTTTCTCCGGCTCGGGAATCGCGGGTTCCGGCGTGGGCTGGGTCGGGTCGACGGTGGGCGCGGGCGCGGCCGGATCGAAGAACGGCTTGGGCGCGGGCGCGGCCGGCGCCGGGGTGGCCGGAGCGGCTTCCTTGGCAGGTTCGGCGGCGACGGCCAGAGCGGCGAAGCAGAGCAGGGCGAGCGAGCGCATGGGGTTACTGATTAAACATCGCGGCCGCGGGTAAGTTGCAAGCCTCCGACGTTGGGCATGAAAAAGCCCCGTCGGCCGGGGCTTCCTCAGGAGGTCACGGGGCCGTTCAGGCGCCGGCGGCCTTCTTGGGCTTCTCGCCCGTCGGCTTCTTCTCGGACTTCGGTTCGGGTTTCTTCGGCTCAGGCTTCACTTCGGAGTCCGCTTCCTTCTTCGGCTTGGAGAGTTCTTTGGCGATCACGACGCCGGTGCCGACGGCGGCTTCGGCGAGCTTCGCGTTCGAGGGGCCGGCGGCGGCCTTGCCGCTGCCGATCGCGGCGAGCTTATCGGCTTCCGCTTGCGCGGCCTTCGCGGCATCCAGCGCCATCTGGGTCGTGGCGTCCACCGTCTGCACGACGAGCGAGACCGGGTCGGCCGGGGCTTCCGCCGGCGCTTCGGCCTTGGCTTCCTTCTTCGGCTTCTTCTCCACGGTGGCCGTCTTGTTGCCGCCGGGCGGGGTCGGCCCGCTGGGCTTCTTGTTGTTCGTCGAGGTGGTGGCGGCCAGCGCGACGGAGGCGGCGGCGAGCAGGGCGAGCAGGGGCGTCTTCATTATGTGGATATTACACCGGGGGGTGGGAGGAGTTTCAACCACGGTCAGGCCGGAAAATGAAGAAAACCGCCCCGGTAGGCAGTGAAAGCCCACAAATAGGGCCGATTCCATGTTTCACCCCCGAAAGAACAACTTGGACGGCCCCAAGGACGCCTGGGGTGACGCACTCCCGCCTGCTTATCCGTCGAACCCGGAAAGTCTCCGGCCGCGGGTGAAGCTGAAGCGACGCCGGTTTGTCGCAGGATTTTAGCATCCTCGCCACAGGGTCAGGTGCGGTCGGGCTTGAACCTCGTTCATCGCCCATTACCTATATTCACTAATTCACTATCTTCTATGTCTGAAACTAACGCCACCTCCCCGACATCTTCGGCTCCCGTATCCGGCCGGAACTCGCTGACCAAGGACCTCGCCGCGGGCTTGGTCGTGTTCCTGGTGGCGTTGCCGTTATGCCTGGGCATCGCCCTCGCTTCCGGCGCACCGATGGTGGCCGGTATCGTCAGTGGCGTGGTGGGCGGACTGCTGGTCTCTTGGTTGAGCGGCTCGCACACCAGCGTGAGCGGGCCGGCCGCGGGCCTGGTGGCGGTGGTGCTGGGCCAGGTGGCGGTGCTCGGTTCTTACGAGGCCTTCCTCGTGGCGGTGATCCTGGCGGGAGCGATCCAGGTCCTGCTCGGGGCCTTGCGCGCCGGCTTCATCGCGGCCTTCTTCCCTTCGAGCGTCATCAAGGGCCTGCTCGCCGCCATCGGCCTGATCCTCATCCTCAAGCAGATCCCTCACATGGTCGGCCATGACGCGGATCCGGAGGGCAACATTGCCTTCTTGCAGGCCGACGGTAAGAACACGATCTCCGAGCTCTTCGCCTCCTTGTTCGACTTGGATGCCGGGGCGATGGTGATCGGACTAGTGTCCCTCGCCATCCTGCTGGCATGGGATCGGAGCCGGTTCAAGCAGTCGCTCATCCCGGCTCCGCTCGTGGTGGTGGTGGTCGGCGTCGCGGCCAATCTGGCGCTGAAGTCGGCCGCCAGCGCATGGGCCATCGGGCCCTCCCACCTGGTCCAGTTGCCGACGGTGGCCGGCATGGGGGATTTCCTGCGAGCCCTGCCCAGTCCGGACCTCAAGGCCTTCGGCAACCCCGCCATCATCATGGCCGCCGTCACGATCGCCATCGTCGCGTCGCTGGAGACGCTCCTGAACCTCGAGGCCGTGGACAAGCTGGACCCGCGCAAACGGGTCAGTCCGCCGAACCGCGAGCTCATGGCGCAGGGCGCCGGCAACGTGGTGTCCGGTCTCCTCGGCGGCCTGCCGATCACCTCGGTCATCGTGCGCAGCTCGGTGAACATCAACGCGGGCGCCGCGACGCGCCTATCGGCCTTCTTCCATGGGGCGCTGCTCTTCCTCTTGGTGCTCTTCGCTCCGCGCTGGCTGAACGAGATCCCTCTGGCCTCCTTGGCCGCGGTGCTGATCTTCACGGGCTTGAAGCTGACCAGCCCGGCGCTCTTCCGCCAGATGTGGGCGGAAGGCCGCAGCCAGTTCGTCCCCTTCATCGTCACGGTCCTGGCCATCGTCTTCACGGACCTCCTGATCGGCGTCCTCATCGGTCTCGGCATCGGCCTGGCCTTCATCCTGCACAGCAATTACCGCCGGCCTTTGCTCCGATTCATGGAGCGTCATGCGGGCGGCGACGTGCTCCGGATCGAATTCTCCAACCAGGTGAGCTTCCTCAACCGCGCCGTGCTCGAGCAGGCGCTCGACGCCGTGCCGACGGACGGCCACGTGGTGCTCGACGCCCGGAACACGGATTACATCGACCCGGACATCCTCGACCTGATCGAAGACTTCCGCAAGCAGACCGCCCCGGCGCGCAACCTGAAGGTCAGCCTCATGGGCTTCAAGGACCGCTATGTGATGGAGGATGAGATCCAGTATGTCGACGTGAGCACCCGCGAAGTGCAGGCGCAGCTGACCCCGGAGCGCGTCCTGCAGTTCCTTAAGGAAGGCAACGAGCGCTTCGTGACCGGCCGACGCCTCACCCGCGACCTCGCCCGGCAGGTCGACGCGACGTCCGCCGCGCAATATCCGATGGCGGTGGTCCTCAGCTGCATCGACTCCCGCAGCCCCGTCGAGCTGATCTTCGACATGGGCGTGGGCGACGCGTTCGTCATCCGCATCGCGGGCAACGTCGCGAAGGAGAAGGTCCTCGGCAGCATGGAATTCGCCTGCGCGGTGGCCGGCGCGCGGCTCGTGCTCGTGATGGGCCACACCAGCTGCGGCGCGGTCAAGGCGGCCGTCGAGCTGTTCGAGACGGGCACCACGGCTTCGAAGGCCACGGGCTGCGAGCACCTCGACTCGCTGATCACCGAGATCCAGAAGTCCATCGTCCCGGGCACCAAGCCGCACGGAGACTGGGTGACGAAAGAGACGAAGCTGATCTACGTGGACGACGTGGCCAAGCGCAACGTGGCCACGACGATCGCCTACATCCGCTCCGCCAGCCGTACGCTCCGAGAACTCGAGGCGTCGGGCAAGATCGCCATCCTCGGCTCGATGTATGACATCAAGACCGGTCGGGTCTCATACCTGGAAGAGATCACGCTCAAAGCCTGACGGACATGGCCCCGGTAATTCCCGGGTGCGCCCTTTCGTCGTCTTGCGGCTGAAGGGTTTCGCTGAGGCATAACCTGAGTTGAGCCTGCGGGCGGACGAGGCGGTCATCGGAGGATGCAACCTCCGGAAGACCGCCCGCGCGAACGCCTTGTCCGCCTCGGGCCGCGCGCCCTCCTCGACGCCGAGCTCCTCGAACTACTGATCGGCACGGGCACCAAGGGCGCGCCGGCGCCGGTCGTCGCGTCGGCCTTGCTCGCCGAGTCCGGTACGCTCGCCGCGCTCGCGACTTGGGACACGCATGACTTCGGACGGGTCCACGGACTCGGTCCCGCCAAGGCCGCCGAGCTGGCGGCGGCGATGGAGCTCGCCCGGCGGATCCGCGAGCGGGCGCAGGATCCTGGCGAGAAGCTCGACGCGCCGGCCAAGGTCTGGGCGCGACTCGAGCCTTTCGCGGCCGGGCTCGCCGTGGAGAAATGCTGGGTGCTCTGCCTCAACCGTCGCAACCGCCTCCTCGCCCTGCACGAGGTCAGCTCCGGCACCGCGACCAGCGCGTTGCTGCATCCGCGTGAGGTCTTCCGGCACGCGCTTAAGCACGCCGCCTCGGCGGCCATCGTCGCCCACAACCATCCGAGCGGCGATCCCACGCCCAGTCCGGCGGACCGGGCGGTGACGCGGCAACTGGCCGACGCGGGCAGGGTGGTGGGCGTCGAACTGCTGGACCACGTGGTCGTGGGCCGCCCGGAGGCCGATCCGGCGGGCAAAGGGTGGTTCAGTTTCGGCGAGGCGGGCTTGATTTAGGGGAACTATCGGTTGTCCTAGTCGGTCACAACCCCATGCCCATTTCCCGGACCATCAAGGTCGGGCTCGCCGTCGTCGGCGTGGCCGTCCTCGCCTTCGCCGGTCGTCAAGGCCAGCGCTACTACAAGAAGCACCTGGCTGCGCCCCGGCCTGGTGAAGCCGTCTACCGTCAGGATTGCATGAGTTGCCACGGTCCGGTGGGCGAAGGTGTCGCCGGTAAGTCGGACGAACCCCTCGTCGGCGAGAAGTCGGTCGCTTCCCTCGCCAAGTATATCGCCCGGGAGATGCCCGAGAACGATCCCGGCACGCTGTCGCTGGCCGATGCCACGGCGTCCGCCGAATACATCCACCAGGCCTTCTACTCCGCCGAGGCCCGCGCCCGTAATCATCCGCCCCGCATCGAGCTGGCGCACCTGACGGTCCGCCAATACCGCGAGAGCATCGCCGACCTGCTCGGCTCGCTCCGCGGCGCCTTCGGGACGACCGAGTCGGGCGGACTCGCCGGCGTCTATCGTGAGCGCCCGGAGCGCGACCCGAAGATGCCGGACCGTAACCGTCCGGAGGCCACCTTCAAGCAGCAGGTCGATCCGGTCATCGACTTCGACTTCGGCGCCAAGCCGCCGGCGAAGGGCACGTTTGCCGAGCAGTTCAGCATCAACTGGAGCGGCTCGGTCCTCGCGCCCGACACCGGCGAATACGAATTCCGCATCACGTCGCTCAATGGCGTCCGCCTTTACGTCAACCCGCCCGAAGGCGGCAGCGAGAAGAACGCGCTCATCGACCTCTGGGTGAGTTCGGGCATGTCCCGTTCGGCCTCCGCCCCCATCTTCCTGCTCGGGGGTCGTAGCTACGCGCTCAAGATCGAGTTCTTCAAATACAAGGACAAGACCGCCGGCCTGAGGCTCGAGTGGCGTCCGCCCGGCGGCGACTGGACCTTGATCCCGCGCACGCATCTCTCGCCGAAGCCTTCCGCCTACGTGAACGTCATCTCCGTCCCGCTGCCGCCCGACGACGGCAGCATCGGCTACGAGCGTGGCTCCTCCGTCTCACGCGAATGGACCGAGGCCGTCGCCAAGGGCGCGCAGCAGGTGTCGGCCCAGATCGGACCCCGCCTCTTCGCCCTCGCCGGCACCAAGGCCGATGCGCCCGACCGCGCGGAGAAGCTCAAGGCCTTCTCGTTACGCTTCGCTCAGTCGGCTTATCGCCGCCCGCTGACCGCCGAGCAGCAGGCCGACCTCGAGCAGATCTACGCCGCCGGCGTGGCCCCGGAGGTCGCCACCAAGCGCGCCTTCATCTTCACGCTCTCCAATCCCGCGTTCCTGTATCCGGGCACCGGTCCGCAGGATGATTACGCCGTCGCCTCGCGCCTCGCCCTCGCGCTCTGGGATTCCGTCCCGGATGCGTCCCTCCTGAAGGCCGCCGCCTCCGGCCAGCTGAAGACCGAAGCGCAGGTGCGCCAGCAGGCCCAGCGCATGATGAAGGACCCGCGCGCCAAGGCCAAGCTGCGCGACTTCCTGCACGACTGGCTGCACGTCGAGGAAGGCGCCGAGATCGCCAAGGACCAGAAGGAATATCCCGGCTTCGACCAAGGCATGGTCATGGACCTGCGCACCTCGCTCGACCTTTTCACCGAGGATATCGTCTGGTCGGAAAAGTCCGACTACCGCCAGCTCCTCCTCGGTGACACCATCCTGATGAACGAGCGTCTCGCGAAGTTCTACGGTCAGAAGGTCGAGGCCGGCGCAGGCTTCCAGCCCGTCAAGATGGACGCCGACCAGCGGGCGGGCGTGCTCACGCACCCCTACCTGCTCGCGACCTTCTCCTACACCAAGTCGACCTCTCCGATCCATCGCGGCGTCTTCGTGACCCGCAATATCTTGGGCCGCATGCTCAAGCCGCCGCCCATGGCCATCGCCTTCATGGACGATAAGTTCGACCCCTCCTTCACCATGCGGGAGAAGGTCACCGAGCTCACCTCCGAGCCCGCGTGCATGTCGTGCCACGTCACCATCAATCCGCTCGGCTTCAGCTTCGAGCGCTTCGACGCCGTCGGCCGCGTGCGCGCCACGGATAACAAGAAGCCCGTCGACCCGGTCTCCGATTACGTCGCCGCCGACGGTAGCGTGCTCACGCTCAAGGGCGCCCGCGATGTCGGCGTCCACGCCGCGGAGAGCCAGGCCGGCCAGGCCGGCTTCGTGCGCAATCTCTTCCACTCGCTCGTCAAGCAGCCACCGGCCGCCTATTCGCCCGAGCTCGTCGGCCGCCTGACGGACAAGTTCCGCGCCGACAATTTCCATGTCCGCAACCTCGCCGTCGAGGTCGCGGTCGTCGCCGCCTTACGTCCGACCGTCGCCACTCCTTCCACCCCTGCCGCCCGCTAAGCCCATGACCCTCCAGCATCGTCGCGATTTCCTCCGCCGCCTCGGCCTTTCGGCCGCCGCTCTGCCGCTCCTCGGCGGTCTCGCCACGCTCGGCGCGGCCGAGCCCGTCGCCGGCCGCCGCCAGCGCGTCATCTTCGTCTTCTCGCCCAACGGCGTCGTCCCGCCGGCCTTCTGGCCCGACGAGGAAGGCGCCGACTTCCAGCTCAAGGCGATCATGAAGCCCTTCGCGCCCTTCAAGGACAAGCTGCTCACGCTCAAGGGCGTGAACAACCGCGTTCGCGGCGATGGCGACTCGCATATGCGCGGCATGAGCTGCCTGCTCACCGGCATCGAGCTCTTCCCGGGCAATATCATGGGCGGCGGCGGCGCTCCGGCCGGCTGGGCCAGCGGACCGTCCATCGACCAGACCCTTCGCACCTATCTCCAGGCGAACCCGCAGACCAAGACCCGCTTCGGCTCCCTTGAGATCGGCGTCGCCGTCGGCAATCGTGCCGATCCGTGGACGCGCTGGAGCTACGCCGGCGCCAACCAGCCCGTCGCGCCGATCTCCAGCCCTTATGAACTCTTCGACAAGCTCTATGGATCGATGAAGGAAGGCGAGAACCTCGGCTCCGTCCTCGACGGACTCAAGGACGACATCGCCAAGGTCGCCAACGCCGTGGACAAGGGAGACCGCGCGCTGCTGGACCAGCACGCGACCGCCTTGCGCGAGCTCGAGCGCGGCCTCAAGGAAAGCCAGTCGCAGGCGGCCCTCAAGGTGCCGCATCCGCCGGAGCCGGGCGTGCCCCTCGACAACGACAGCATCCCGCAGATCACGCGCCTGCAGACCGAACTGCTGATCAGCGCCTTCCAGAACGACCTGGCGCGCGTCTCGACGTTCCAGTTCACCAACTCCGTCGGCGGCGCCCGCATGAAGTGGATCGGCATCGACGAAGGTCACCATGCGCTGTCGCATGACCCGGACCTCAACACCGGTTCGGTCGATAAGCTCACCAAGATCAACACCTGGTTCGCCGAGCAGATCGCCTTCCTCGCCAAGCGCCTGCAGGAGACCCCGGAGCCGGACGGTAAGGGCAACATGCTGGACAACACCACGATCGTGTGGACCAACGAACTCGGGAAGGGCAACAGCCACACGCACGAGGACATCCCCTGGGTGCTCCTCGGCGGCGGCCTCGGTTTCAAGACCGGGCGAGCGCTCAAGTTCAAGAAGGAGCCGCATAACCGCCTGCTCATGTCGATCGCCCAAGGCTTCGGCCACCCCATGAAGACGTTCGGTAACCCGAGCCTCTGCGAAGGAGGGGCGTTGAGGTTGGGATGAGGGTAGGTGGAAGCGGTTGGAGGTTAGCGGTTGGCGGTTAGGCCGAGGCATGAACTCAAGGGGAGACCGGGAACCGGAATGAAGGCGGAGGGCATAACGCCCCGGCCAATCATCTGGTCTCCGACTTCCCTTTTTGGTGGGCGGTTGTTTTGAGGTAGGGCTGACCGCCTCGGTCAGCCGCGGTTGAGCGAGGGCGCTCAACCCTACCAGAGGCAGCTAGGTCGTGACGTGGTCTCGCCCCTGCTTGCCATCCGCCATCTGCCATCCGTCCTCTGTCATCTTCTCTTTAAAAGGTCCCCGCCTGTGCCGATTCCGATTGGAGCTCCACTTATTCCTGGATTTAGGTGGGCGGTACGTTGCCACGGCTCGGACGAGGCCGGTCGGGTCGCACCTCCCGTATATTATGTTCGTAGGGAAGGGAGGCTGCCGC
>Ga0209033_1000474_pt1 | contig 23394 bp, 23 predicted proteins | sample LauGreFa1BDMLBDN_2_FD_188218 | JGI IMG/M metagenome (GOLD analysis project Ga0209033, IMG submission 188218) | Freshwater lake microbial communities from Lake Michigan, USA - Fa13.BD.MLB.DN (SPAdes) (version 2) | ecosystem: Environmental > Aquatic > Freshwater > Lake | place: Lake Michigan, USA...
GGCGATCAAGAAACGAGCCCTTCGTCCCGCGCGCCTCCGCCTCTGCAACATCCGCCGCATTGGCCGCGAGGATCACCCCTTCCGACGCAAGCAAGGCCTCCGCCGCAGCGCGTAACGCCTCGGATTTCCGCGCATCCGGCGTCGTGGCCAAAACCCGCGCCGCCCGCCGCGCCCGCACGCCGATCTCGTGCATCAACGCCGCCAGTTCATCCTGATCCACCTGTCCCGTCATCACGCCGCCCCGAATGCCATATCATCGCGATGGATCACCTCCGCCCGCCCGGCATAGCCCAGCAGCGTCTCGATCTCCTTGGACGACCGCCCCGCGAGCAATGCCGTCTCGGTTGAGTCATACGCGATCAACCCGCGCCCGATCTCGCCCCCGTCCGGCGCCCGGAGCACAACCGCATCCCCCTGCTCGAACAGGCCTTCGACACGTTTGATCCCGGCAGGCAGCAGGCTTTTACCGGAGCGGATAGCCACCGTTGCCCCCGCATCGACATGGAGCACGCCCTTCGGCTCCAACACCCCCGCGATCCAGGTCTTCCGCGCGGAGACAGGGTTCGATCCGGTCAGAAACCATGTGCAGGGCTTGCCCGAAGCAATCGCTCCGAGCGGATTGTCAACGCGCCCATCCGCAATAATCATATGCGTGCCGCCCGATGTCGCGATCTTGGCCGCTTCGATCTTCGTCCGCATACCGCCGCGCGAGAGTTCCGAGCCCGCGCCCCCCGCCATGGATTCAATCTCCGCCGTGATCCGCGGCACAACCGGAATAAGGGTCGCCTCGGGGTTTGTATTCGGCGGCGCCGTATAAAGCCCGTCAATATCGGAGAGCAGGATCAGCAGATCAGCCCCCGCCATGGTCGCCACCCGCGCCGCGAGCCGGTCATTATCGCCATACCGGATTTCGTTGGTCGCAACCGTATCATTCTCGTTCACAACCGGTATCGCCCTGAGATCAAGCAGACGACCCAATGTCGCGCGCGCATTCAGATATCTCTGGCGCTCTTCCGTGTCGCCGAGCGTCACGAGGATTTGTCCCGTCGTGATCCCCTTTTTGCCCAACACTTCCGCCCAGCTTTTCGAGAGCGCAATCTGCCCCACCGCCGCCGCTGCCTGGCTTTCCTCAAGTTTGAGAGCGCCCCGCGGCAACTTCAAAACACCCCGCCCGAGCGCAATCGCGCCGGAGGAAACCACAAGCACATCCTTGCCGCTCGCGTGTAGCCGCGCCAGATCATCCCCCAGCGCCGCAAGCCAGTCATGCTTCAACGAACCACTTGCGCCGTCCACCAGCAGCGACGAACCAACCTTCACAACAATCCGGCGAAAGCGATCAAGCGTCAGTGTCACGGATGCCACGCCTCGGCAGGTTGGGCCGCAGCCGCTTCCTCTGTGCGGGCCTTCGTGATGATCCCCATCAATGCCCTGAGTGCCTCGGGCACACCGGCGCCTGACGCCGAGGACAGCAGAATAGGCTCGCATTTCGCCGCCCGCTTCAGTCGCGCCTTCTGCTCTTTCAGAACTTCCGGCGTCACCGCATCAACTTTCGAGAGCGCAACGATCTCCGGCTTGTCTTCAAGACCATGGCCATAGGCAGTCAATTCACCGCGAACGATCTTGTAAGCCTGACCCGCATGTTCCGATGTCGCATCAATCAAATGCAGCAGCACCTGACAGCGCTCGACATGGCCGAGAAACCGGTCACCGAGGCCATGCCCCTCATGGGCACCTTCGATCAACCCCGGAATATCCGCCAGCACGAACTCCCGCGTATCAGACCGTACAACACCAAGTCCCGGATGCAATGTCGTAAACGGATAATCCGCAATCTTCGGGCGCGCCGATGTCACAGCCGCCAAAAAGGTCGACTTGCCGGCATTCGGCAACCCGATAAGTCCCGCATCGGCAATCAATTTGAGCTTCAGCCACAGCCAGCGCTCCTTGCCCTCCAGACCGGGATTGGCATGGCGCGGTGCACGATTGGTGGACGTCGTGAAATAGGCATTGCCGAAGCCGCCATTCCCGCCCTTTTCCAGCATGATCCGTTCACCAACCTCGATCAGATCGGCAATCAGCGTTTCGCCATCCTCATCGAAAATCTGCGTACCCTTCGGCACTTTCAGCACCACATCCTCGCCCCGCGCACCGGCGCGGTTCTTCCCCATGCCGTGCACGCCGGGTCGCGCCTTGAAATGCTGCTGGTAGCGGTAATCGATCAGCGTGTTGAGGCCGTCGACACATTCGACCCACACATCGCCGCCGCGTCCGCCGTCCCCGCCGTCAGGGCCGCCGAACTCGATGAATTTTTCGCGCCGGAACGAGACGCAACCTGCGCCGCCATCGCCGGACCGGATGAACACTTTAGCTTGATCAAGGAATTTCATGAGGTTCTCTCTACAGCATTTTACCAAAAAAGGGAGAGTGTTTTGCTCGGAAGGAGCCTTGATCGATAATTTTGTTCGTCATCATGTTGGATCAGGGACCAACTTTACGCGGCGCTTCCGCCCGAATTCTGTGTCAATCGAGTGTCCAAGGAAGGGCAAACGATAAAAGCTCGGTGATGACTTCGATGAATTGGCAAAACACAAAACGGCATCTCTATAATCCGTGCGGTCAAAAACGGGCAGTAACGGGCCCACATCATTAGGCGCGCATTGCCGGAATACATTTTATTTCGTGGTCTCTATTTTTGAATCTGACGTGGTTACCAGAAAACCGCCATTTGCGTCAGATGGTTAGACGCGAATGAAAAGCAGGCTTCTTCCAAATATTCAAAAGATGTTGCTTGAACAGTTGGCGGCTTGTCTTTTCCCCGGTGAAAAAACCGAAGACTAAATGACCTGACATGAATAGGTAGACCCTGTTGAGCTCGCTTCGAGCCAAGCAATCAAAGCCCCTGTTACCGAACTCTTCACGGGCGACAGTTCATCGATGACAGCGCGAAGGAAAAATTTTTCGACCACCAGCCTTATAAGCCGGGCGGTTTCGCATCGATCAGGTTGAAGTATCTGAGCTCCACCTAGTCACCTGACCGACGCGATGTTTACGAACGACGAAAGCCTGCTGCTTACTTGGCCCGGCTGATAATCAACTCGACTTCGCCGACCTTGATAAACCCGAGCCAGTACACGTCCGCCGTGTTCCTCACCGTCTTGGCATCGATCATCTCGAGCCGGTCATAGAAGCTCAAATCCATCCCGCCGCCATCGGACGTTTTGATCCGGGCGGTATATGAGAACGCGATCGCATCACCGACCTGCCGGACATCCGCAGGAATTGTCACGTCCTCACGCAAACCAGAGTAGACACCGTCGCCAAGTTTCGTGAAAATCCAGGTCTTTTTGTCCTTCTCGCCGTCGGAATAGACAAAGTCCTCGACCAATTCCAGTGTTGTACCATTCCAACGGCCCTTCATTTCCACTGTTAGACCCCGTTTATTTCCGGTCCAGATATTGGTAAACTCCCCCTTGGCCGAGAGATTTCCGACAAAGAATTTCTCCAAAACGAGCTTGGTGTCGGCAGCCATCGCACTTCCCAAGAAGACAGGCGCAATGGTCAAAAGGACACCAAAAATGAGCTTGGACAGGGTTTTCATGGTCATTTTCTCCGGTTTTCATGCAATATTACCGTCTACGCAGGCATAGCCACCTTGGACCATTCCGGAGAAGGCCCAAGGAGGGCACTCGCGCCCGCCTTCCGCGCGCTCCAGGCCACTTTCTCGAGCGCCAGCCAATGAACCGGATACGACGCTTCCCGCGCCGGCATGAACAAAGTTTCATCGCGAGAATAAGAAAATCCATTATTTTCAAGCACTTGTCGTGATGCCGGATTGACTGTTCGCACCCGCGCTTCAATTCTCGTCGCATCGCTCAGCTCGAACCCGGCACCCAAAACCGCCGACACTGCTTCCGACGCATAGCCCTTCCGCCAGAACGGCACCCCGATCCAATATCCGATCTCTAACGCCTTCGGATCCGGCGTCTCCGCAAGCCCGATCGCTCCCAAAACATCATTGGGCCGCTGTTTCGGCGTGATAATCAGGCCCAAACTCTTGCCAAGTGCGTTATTCGCCCGCGTTTCAAGTACATAACGCTCCGCATCCCCGGCAGGGTAGGGGTGGCGGATCCGGCTTGTCATCTCGGCAACGGCTTTTTCCCCCGCATAGCGCGCAATTTGCGGCGCATCCGCAGCCCGCGGCCAGCGCAGCCAAAGCCGAGCCGTCTCAATCCGGTAAACGTCATCGCTGGTAATGTCGTTGAACATTGCTTTGCTCCAAAGCAAGAAGTGTATAGCCTGGAAAAATGACCCTAAAACGACAAAGGGGAACATGGTTTCCCATATTCCCCGGATCTCCTGAGAGACTTTGAATAGTATGCTTGAAAGACACTATCCGCCGGGGCTTTTGGGCCGGCGGGGTCTCTCAATGACCGCGCCGTTATTCGGCTGCTTCTGCCAGTTCTACCGATACATACATTCGGTCATTGGCTTTGTTTTGAAAGTGGACGCGGCCGGATTTCAACGCGAAGATCGTGTGATCCTTGCCAATCCCGACATTCGCGCCCGGATGCACTTTCGTGCCGCGCTGACGAATGATGATATTGCCCGGGATGACCTGCTCGCCACCGAACTTCTTGACGCCAAGACGGCGACCGTCTGAGTCGCGACCGTTGCGGGATGAACCGCCTGCCTTTTTATGAGCCATGATAGTGCTCCTTCAACGCTGAGGGCTAGTGCCCAGAATTCCGTTTATATTCACCAATACTGCCATGCCTTACTCGGCAGAAGCAACCTCGGCCTTTTTCGCTTTTGGCTTGGCCGGTGCCTTCGGCTTTTCAGCAGCCTCGGACGTCTCTGCCTTCGGCTTAGCCGCCGCTTTCGCAGCTACTTTCGGCTCCGCGCCCTTGGCCAGAATTTCCGTAATCCGCACCATGGTCAGATCCTGACGATGGCCCTTCTTACGCTTCGAATTCTGACGACGACGCTTCACGAAGGAAATCGACTTCGCGCTGCGCGTTTGCTTGACGACTTCGCCAGCGACCCGCGCGCCTGCGATCATCGGCGTACCGATCTCGCTGCCTGCTTCGCTTGTAATCATCAAGACTTCGTCGAACAAAACAACACTGCCGGCATCACCCGGAAGCTTCTCGATTGTAATCACGTCGTTGGCGGCAACCTTGTACTGCTTGCCACCGGTTTTAATAACTGCGAACATCGTTTTCCCTCGTGTTCAAAACGGCTCTACCCATGGACATCCATGAATGGCCGGCTTTTTGTCAGCGCCCGGTGTTCCGGAATCGGAACGAAAAAGAACGCGCGGCAAACACCGCGCGCTTTCGAAGTTCAATTACAGGCGCATAGCCGCCCTGTCAATCGATAGTGTCCCTTCGGGCGCTTTGAAAAACATCATTGCCTCCTTGAGACCAAACAAGTTCACCGCCGGACGAGAGATGTCTTGTGGAACCACGGACCCCGTGCTATCTCGCCCCTCGACCTTGGCTTCCAAGCCAATCTGCGGAGAGGTGGCAGAGTGGTCGAATGCACCGCACTCGAAATGCGGCATAGGTGCAAGCCTATCGGGAGTTCGAATCTCCCCCTCTCCGCCACCTGTTTTGCCCGCGCTTTAGCGCGGCCTTGCAAAACAGAGTGTCCGCCGAAGCTTTAGCGAAGGCTGGACTGGCGCAGTATGCCGAGTTCCAATCTCACCCGAACGGTCATTAGGTTCGAAAACCGTTCGCTACGCGCCGCCAATCAAATTGAAATTTCTATCTAATTTCAATTGGTTGACAAAAATTTGAAGATTTACCCAATGGACTCTTTCTGCTCCAGTTCAAACACAAGATTTGTACGTGTTGTTGTCTTCAACTGGTATCCAAGTCCTCCCAGGAAAGCGGCGAGATCTGTATCCCATCGGCTACGCCCGTTTTCACAAATCAAAAGCTTTGGCCAAACGGTGCGCGGCGCATTTTTAAAGAAGGAAATCAGAATTTTCTCTTCAAGACCTTCGACATCAATCTTCAACGCGTCAACATAGTCAAGCTCTTGTTCCTCAAGAATTTCGAGTAATGTCTTCACGTTGACCGTAATTGTTGCGGCCTCGCTATGTTTTGTTGAGCGGAGGCCAGATTCACCGCGGTTTTCGCCATCAATGAAGAAAGTCGCCTGTCCGGGGGCATCGGAAACCGCGCAATCAACTGTCGTGATTGTGTTCAGGCCACTCGCGTGAATATTGAACCGTAATCTCGCAAGGATTTCCGGTTGCGGCTCGATAGCTACAATTTTTGCCCGAGGACCGGCCAACATTCCGACAAACAGCGAATAGCCACCAATGTTGGCTCCCACATCTACGAAGACAAAATCATCCCTGACTCTTTTGGCAATTTCAGTTCGTTCGATCGAGTCAAAGAGTTGCGGTGTGAAGAGTATCCTGCGCTCCGATACATTCTGATAGGGGAAAAGACGCATATTTGCGCCGAGAACGAGTGTATCAACGGGGCGGCCTGCAAGAAGAAAAAGTGCAATTCTCCGCAACAGAAAGGCCAGCCTTTTTCCGATCCAATTTGGCGGGAGATTGCGACAAACATCTATCAGAAACTGAATGGTTCCAGAAGGAAAATAAGTTCTAAAGGGTGAAACATTCGTCATGACGTACTCAATATCACTGCCCCTGATTTCTAGGGGAAGCGATCAAACTATTCAAACCTTTTGTGTCCTTTGCGGTAAACGCGGTTTTCGTACATCATGACGATCCGGAGCCAGCGGCCGAACGCGCTCGTAATCGCCATGATGAAACCGTCGAATCCGCCCATGAAATAGCGACGAAGAAGGTAAAACTTCAAAAATGTACTCGGAAATTCGAAAATCAGTCTCAAATTGAGTTCAAAAAGGCTCTTTGGCTTTTGCGTATCCGCAGCAAGTTGGGCAACATAATTCAGCTTCCGGACGGCATGGTTCCAATCTCTCAGGCTGAAATGATTGAGCGGTGCGCTTAAAGTGACAGGCTTTTCTGTTGTCGAGATTTCCAATTTATCCCAATTCGGATTGGGGCCCGTAAAGGCAACATGCTTGTCATAGATGAGGATTTGCTCGTGCGCGAACCCGAATGGCAGCGGTTCGGACCGGTTTGGAAATACAATTGCTTTCCTGACAATAATCAGTTTGGGGGGCTCTTTCCGGGAAAGCACCTCCCTGATCTGGGCTACTAATTCCGGCGTAACGATCTCATCGGCATCGAGCGAGAAAATATATCGCCCGGTGCATTTCTGTTCGCCATAGTGCCTTTGCGGACCAAATCCGGGCCAGGCATTGTGAAACACTGTCGCACCGAGGGATTGAGCTATTTTGACGGTATCGTCTGTCGAACCGGCATCGATAACGACAATTTCAGCGTCCAACGGCAGAACAGACCGTATCGTCGACTCAATTCTGTCCGCTTCATTCAATGTGCGAATCAGAATGCTCAGGTCCAAATTATGAGAAACAGACCGAGAAAAAAACTGTTTTTGAGTAATTTCGTTCACAGGATGATCATAAATGCTCGTGCTAATCGAACGTCATGATCTAGCTATTCAAATATATTACGTAAAGTAAATTAAATAATTTTTGACCGGCTATCAATTTAAAGCTGAATTTTTTCTCAAAAATAAATCAAAAATTACACTTTATCCTTGCCAATATAGAGTGATGACAATCCGCCAATTACGATCAACAGCGCCCCAATCATCGCATTCAGACCGGGAACTTCGCTCCAGAACAGGAACCCCCACAAGGCGCCCCAGATCAGCCCGGTATATTCGAATGGCGTGACAGTATTGGCCTGCGCGAGGCGATAGGCTTGGCCCAGCATCGTCATGCCGATCGCGGCGATCGGTCCACACGCTGCAATAAGAATAAAGTCATTCATATTCGGGGTAACCCAAGGCCGAAGCATGAATTCGAGGCTTGGGTGTCCCGTATAGGTATCCACAAGAAACGTGATGATGCCCGACAAGATACCTGCGACCACCAGATAAAGCAGGTTCTGGTAAAATGACATCACGGCGGCGGAATCGGAAAGGCCGATTTTACGCGCCATGACTTGAGCACCGGCATAGGCGAGTGCCGACACAATCGGCAGGACAGAGGCGCCCTCGAAGAGTGTCGAGTCCGGCCAGATCATGACCAACGCACCGATGAAGCCAAGAGTGACAACGCCCCATCGCGGCGCGCTGATGGTTTCCCCGAGAACTGGCCCGGCAAGAGCCGTAACGAACAAAGGCACGGTTGCGTAGAGCGCGACGATGCTCGCAAGTGGCAGAACGGGAAAGGCCAGAAAATAGGTCGTATAGGCGATTAGCAAAAACCCGCTCCGAAGAAACAAGGCGCCTGCCCGGGGTGATCTGATGGTGCTCAGCCCGCCTGCCTTATGAACCAGAAACAGCAGAAAGGGCAGCGCTGCGACACACCGGATGACGATAAACTCATGCACCGGATATGATCCGCTCACGGTTTTGATAATGATGTCCTGCATTGAAAATACAAGAACGCCGAGGCAAAGCCAAAGAATGGCCCGGGGGGTCGTAGATTGAGCCATTTCGACTTCACTCTTTTCAAAACACGAATCTTTACAGCGCCGACATCGACTCAGGAACTTCAACTCTAAATCTACATACCGCGCTTTTGTCCCGTGGTCGTGTTGAGGCCGCGACCGGCTTTATGATGTTCACGACACAAACAAGATTTTAACAGGTCTCTGGCAGAATAATGGCAATCATGATCGCTGTTAATTGGAGTTACAATGACGCTTGGGAATGCCGCGCTCTATTTTGACCCTGAGGGGTACTCGATCAGTGGCCCGAAATTGATGGGACGAAATGCAGCCGGCCATGGTTTCCTGAACGGATTATTCCGGCATGCGAAGGTCGATCACTTCATCGCGTTTACCGATCAGCCCACCAGTTTTAGGGCCTTCAAATCCATGGCGGCGGAGGCAGGTGCTCATGCTCCGGTGCAGGAGATCCAAAAGGCAAGCATGGGAAAACTCGCCGAAGCGGGATGCGTTTTCTATCCCGGGCCGGGGCTTGGTCTGCACGCGTGGGAGCGGGAGCTCTTCGGATCGCGTGCGTGGAGCCTCTGCGGGATTACGCACACGACATTGAGCGGGCGCGCAATGGATGGAATTGCCGGCCTTTTGTCTGAACCGCTTTATCCTTGGGACGCGCTGATCTGCACGTCGCGCGCGGTGCGGGATACGGTGCGGAATGTTCTTGAAGCGCAAGGCGATTATCTCGCGGCAAGGCTTGGCGCAACGCGCTTCCCAATGGTGAAATTGCCCGTCATTCCGCTCGGCGTTGAGTGTGACCAGTTTTTATATTCGGATGCTGAAACGGCGAAGGCCCGCACCGAACTCGGCATCACAAGTGACGAGACCGTCATTCTCTTTGTCGGGCGGCTTTCTTTCCACGCAAAGGCGCACCCGATCGCGATGTATCAGGCGCTGGAGAAGGCCGCTGCGGGGCGCAAAATAACGTTGATCGAGTGCGGATGGTTTGCCAATGACGCATTGGAAGATGCGTTTGAGAAGACCGCAGCCGCTGTATGTCCCAATATCCGACGGATTGTTCTCGACGGGCGGATCGCGGAGGAGCGCCGAAAAGCATGGGGTGCTGCCGATATCTTCTGTTCGCTGTCGGATAATCTGCAGGAGACCTTCGGCATAACGCCGATTGAGGCCATGGCGAGAGGTATTCCGGTGGTTGTTTCCGATTGGGATGGCTATCGGGACACGGTGAGAGACGGTGTCGACGGCTTCCGGATCCGGACTGCAATGCTGTCATCTGGATTTGGGAACAACCTCGCGGCGAGGCATGCGCTTGGCCTCGACACCTATGACCAGTTTTGCGGGCTGACGAGCCAATTTGTTGCCGTCGATTCTGAACAGACCGCTGAAATAATGATCCGGTTGAGTGATAGCCCCGCTTTGCGGAGGGAAATTGGCGCCAATGGTCGGGCACGCGCCCGGGATCATTTTGACTGGGCGCGTATCATTCCCCGCTATCAGTCTCTCTGGGCCGAGCTTGCCGAGGAAAGACGCAGCGCGCCTGAATTCGACATCGGTAAGCGACAAATGGCCGGTTGGCCGGCGCGGATGGATCCGTTCCGCTCGTTCGCGTCCTATGCATCCATGTCGATCACCGGTGCAACACACTTGCTGCGCATCACCGACATGACGGCCGACAAGATCGCGGATCTTCGGAAATTGCCGAGTTTTCCATTGCTCGACAGGTCCTTGCCGTCGCATCCGGAAGTGATGACATTTCTTGAACGCATCCCGGGCGACACGCCGACAAGCCTGGCCGAAATCTGCCATCCGGCTGAGATTTCGCAAATCAGTGTTGCGATCGTCGCATGGGCCCTGAAAATTGGCGCTGTCAGAGTGACGTGAGCTGATAGGCTACTTCTTGGGAAACCGGGCTTCCGATTCAACAATGTTCAAATCCATATGGTTGCGCATATAGCGCTCCGAGGCCTTTTGGAGCGGCTGGAAATCCCACGGATAATAGTGCCCGTTCCGCAGGGCGTCATAGACAACGAGGCGTCGTGCTTGCGAACGACGCACATCGAAATCGTAGTGTTTCAGGTTCCACTTTTGCTCGATGAACGCGTCAAGCTGCTGTTGTTCCAACGTGTAAGCGGGATCATCGGCGAGATTGGTGACTTCGTTCGCGTCATTGGCGAGGTTGAAGAGTTGGTCCGGATCATCACCGGAGCGGGTCATTTTGAACGCGCCGCCACGGACCATCACCATCGGCGCAATAGAGCCTTCGGCGGCATATTCCACACAGATCGGGGTTGTGCCCTGTGTTTCCCCGAGAAGGGCCGGGAGCAGGCTCCTGCCGTCGAGATCATGCCCGGGATCGCCCGTATTGATACCGGCGAGGTCAAGCAAGGTCGGCATCACATCAAGCGTCGAGGCGGGCGACGACACCAAAGCCGGAGCGAAGCGACCCGGCGCACTGATCATCAGAGGAACGCGGGCCGAGCCCTCAAAAAAACTCATTTTGAACCAGAGACCGCGCTCGCCCAACATGTCGCCGTGATCGGAAGTGAACAGGATGATCGTGTCTTGATCGAGCTGGCATTCTTGGAGCGTCGTCAGCAATTCAGAAATCTTGTCGTCGAGATAGGAGATGTTCGCTGCATAGGCGCGTCTGCTATCAGCAATCATTCGGGTCGTGAGATCGTAATTCCGCCAGTCCGACATATCGAAGAGCCGCTTCGAATGAATATCCTGCTCCGCGTAGGAGATTGGAGGCACAACAATGTCCGGCAGAGATCCCTCCGGGTAAAGATCCCAATATTTCTTGCGGGCAACATAGGGATCGTGCGGGTGTGTAAAACTCACCGTTAAACAGAACGGCCGATCCCGTTCGGATCGCGCGAATTGGTAGAGCCGGAGTTTGGCGTGATAGGCGACTTCGTCGTCATATTCGAGCTGGTTGGTAATTTCAGCGGTGCCGGCATTCGTGACGGAACCGAGATTATGGTACCACCAATCGATCCGCTCGTCAGGTTTCGTCCAGTCCGGTGTCCAGCCGAAATCGGCCGGGTAGATGTCTGTCGTCAGGCGCTCTTCAAAACCGTGCATCTGATCGGGACCAACAAAGTGCATCTTGCCGCTGAGTACGGTGCGATATCCTGTCCGGCGCAAATAATGGGCGAAGGTCGGGATCGAGGAGGCGAATTCGGCGGCGTTATCATAGACACCGGTTTTCGACGGCAATTGCCCCGACATGAAGGAGGCACGCGACGGCGCGCAGAGCGGGCTCGCGCAATATGTGTTTGAAAAGCGGACACTTTGCCGGGCGAGGCGCTTCAACGTCGGAGCGTGCAAAAAATCAGCCGGGCCGTCGGGAAACCAGGTTCCGTTGAGCTGATCAACCATGATGATGATGAAATTCGGTTTTGATTGGCTCATTCTGACTGTCTCACTTTAACTCTTGGCAAAGGTGTGGTCGGGGTAAAACTCGCTCTTAGCGCTTTAATCCAACCCCCGATGGAGGGTTCGCGCAAGGGACAACATAAAAGATCAAATTATTTTCAGCGTAAACTCATCCGGGGTTTGATTTTTTCGGGAAGCACAGGCTAATTGTTATAAGGTTTGATCCGGTCACGTTGGGAGACCATTTTGGCGAATGATCCGATAGCGTTCAATGCGCGAGAAAAGACGGTCGAGTGGCCGACGCTACTTTTGACCGCTCTGATCTATGGCGGCTGGCTCGCGGTGACGTATTTTCACCAGATGATGCCGGTTTGGCTTGTCAGCATGCTCGGTGCAGGGTTGATCACCTGGCATTCATCCTTGCAGCACGAGATGATCCACGGGCATCCGACGAAGTGGCGGCCTCTCAATCGTGCGCTGGCCTTTCCACCTCTGTCGCTTTGGTTGCCCTTTGAACTTTATCGCCGGTCCCATCTCATTCATCACCGCGATGAAAGATTGACTGATCCGCTCGATGATCCCGAGTCTTATTACTGGATGCCCGAACATTGGGCGGAACTTGGGCCGCTCGGGCGTGCCCTCGTGAAACTGCAGACCACCTTTATCGGACGGCTCTTGATCGGTCCTGCTTGGAATATCGCCCGGTTCCTGAAGCAGGAATTAGGCAAGGCTTTTGTCTCACAAGGCCGAAACCGCACGATCTGGATCACCCACGCCATCGCCTGCGCGCTCATTCTGACGTGGGTCACGCTCGTCTGCCAGATGAGTGTGTGGTTCTACCTCTTTGCAATTGTATATCCCGGGACGTCGATCCTGCTGATCCGCTCATTCGCAGAGCACCGGGCGCGCGAAGGCGTTTCCGAACGAACGGCCATTGTCGAAAACGCCCCGTTCCTTGGATTGCTTTTCCTCTATAATAATTTGCACGCCGCCCATCACGAGAAGCCGATGATGCCATGGTACGAGATACCGGCATGGTACAAAGCGAACAGGGAGCGTATTCTGACCGAGAACGGTGGCCTCGTGTATAATGGTTATTTTGATGTGGCCCGGCGTTTCTTCTGGCGGCCGCATGACAGGCCCGTCCATCCGTTCGGGCGCATGCCCGAAGGTGCGCTGTGAATGAGGCGGCCCCTCGGAGCCGGAGACTGATTGCCGGGTTGCCGATGTATGATTATCCGGAACTCCGCCCGGCAAACGACGCCTTGTGGCGCTGGATTGCGGCCTATCTCGGCAATAAGGGGATTAAGGATCTCGATCCCGATCTGAGCCGCACCGGGAACATCTATTCGCTGTGGCGTGATCCCGATCTGATTTTGGGGCAGACCTGCGGGTATCCGTTAATGACGGAACTTCAGGACACTGTAACCTATGTGGCGACGCCGGTTTACACGGCTCCCCTGTGTGAAGGTCCGCTGCATCGCAGCGTTGTCATTGCCCGCAACGCGGAGAACGCCGGTTCTTTGGCGGCGTTTCGCGGCACAAGATGCGCGGTCAACGGCATGGACAGCAATTCGGGCATGAATCTCTTGCGGGCCACGCTTGCACCTGTTGCGGCAGGTGGGCATTTCTTCCGCGAGATTAAAATCTCGGGCTCACATCGCGAAAGCCTGAAAATGGTTGCGGTTGGCGAGGCAGATATCGCAGCGATCGATTGCGTATCATTCGCCCATTTTTGCCGGTTTGATCCCGATCACGTCGCAAGCATCAGGATCGTCGCTGAAACCGGACTAACGCCCAGCCTGCCACTCATCACATCACTTCGGACATCTATTGAAACGCTGCAGGTGATCAGAGAGGCGCTCATGGCAGTGGGCACGGTCGGTCCCCGTCCTGAATTTCTTGATCAATTAATGATTGCCGGTTTCGATGTGTTGCCGACCCATGCTTATGACGCGGTGCTCGGGTTCGAGGCGCAGGCGGTAGCAGCGGGATATCCGCTTTTGAATTGAAGGCTTCGGCTTTATCTCGGGCGAGCCGATGGCGGTTCTCGCCGACAAGTGGGGTGGTCCCCTTTTACCCCTGCAGGATAGAAGCAAGCTGATCGAACAGCGCGGGGCTTTTTGCGGGGAAGCGGCCATCCAGCGCCGAGGTTCCGACGGTGAAGCCCGCAGCACCAGCCGCGTGCAAAATGGCAATCTGTTCAGGCCGGTCGATTGAGCCGGCGACGATCACCGGCTTGGCTATGGCCTTGCAAACCGCCGAGATCAAAGCGGGCACATTTCCCGCATTGCGGTAGGCCAAGAGGTCGACGCCCGATACTCCCTCATGCTGCGCGAGATCTGCCGCACTCGCTGCGATCTCCTCCGCACTCCCTTCCAGAATGCTGGGATGCCCGTGGACACGCCCGGCAAAGGGGAAATATCCGATAGTTTTGCCCGCCAAAATAGGCAGCGCATGGGCCACATTGACCCCGCCAAGAATTGTATCCACGCCAAGCCTGACGCCTGCCTCGATGGAACGGATCTCGTCTTTGAGCCCCAGCGAAACGACCTCAAGGTAGGAAATGGCACCCGCCGCGCGGATGCGCGCGGTCAGGCCTGCCAAACCATGAGTGTCGAGACCAATATCCTTGAAGCCGATATGACGCACACCGGCGGTCAGGGCAATCTCGAGATGCGCAGCGGCATCGGCCACCGTCCGGTCATTGCGGGTCAACATGAAGATGAAATTGGGACGAGCCGTTTGGTCAAGCATGTTCGTTCCCCCTCAGAGAGGCTTGCAGTTGCAGCGCGTAATCGAAAGCAGTCTCCAGACTGGAGGGGTCGGCAATGCCGCGACCGGCTATGTCGAAGGCAGTGCCGTGGTCTGGACTGGTGCGAATGAAGGGGAGGCCCAAGGTGATGTTTACACCTTTCTCCAGACCAAGATATTTTACGGGGATCAGTCCCTGATCGTGATATTGCGCAACCACGACATCGAACCGTCCCTGCCGCGCCTGCATAAAGACAGTATCGCCGGGCCAGGGGCCGCTAACATCCAACCCTTTGGCCCGGGAGGCGGCAATCGCCGGGGCTATGATGCGCACCTCTTCATCCCCAAAAAGGCCGCCCTCACCGGCATGGGGGTTCAGCCCTGCGACGGCGATGCGGGGCTTTGCGATGCCAAGCGCCACAGCACCTTGATGCGCCAGTTGGATTGCTGCCATCTGGGCGGGATAATCCGCGCGCCGGATCGCCTCGGCAAGCGAGCAGTGGATGGTGACCAGAACCGTTCGGATCTCGTCATTGGCGAGCATCATAGCCACCCGGTCCGCTCCGCCCAGATCGGCAAGAATCTCGGTATGGCCAGGATAGGGTATGCCCGCCACAGCCAGCGCTTCCTTGTGAATCGGAGCAGTGACGATTCCTGCCACGCGTCCGGTTCGGGCCAACCCGATGGCCGCCACAATGGCGTCATAGGCGGCCCGTCCGGCCTCGGCCGTGACCTGCCCAAAAGGCGGTGGAACTGCCAGATGCGAGGTTTCCAGAACGTTTAGCCGCTCGGCCTCTGCGGCTTCGGGCGCGGTGATTATGTTGAGGATCAATGCAGGGTCGAGCAGGTGCGCTGCGCGGGAAATACAGCCCGGATCGCCTAAAACCAGCCAGCGGGATTGACCGGGACGGCGCTGATGCATCTTTACGATGATTTCAGGACCGATACCGGCAGGATCTCCCATCGTCACGGCCAAGGGGAGTGTTGGATCAGACATGACCGTTTTTCTTTCCGCCCTGAAGGGCTGAGGTTACTTGCAACAACGTTTCCTGCCCGCCAAGTCCCAATGCCAATAGTGCGACGGACCGTTTATAGTCACGAGTTACGGACAAGCGGAAGGGAAAGCAGGGGTTCAGTTGACGGATCAGAGGATAGTGCGTGATATTCGTGATATAGATGCAATTATTAACACATTAAATGCATCATTTCTGACCTATATTCGTGATGAAAGCTGACCAGTGCGCCGATCTGAAATTCCCTCGCTCGATGACCTTCGGGCATTCGAGACCATCGCTCGGCTCGGCTCGATCCGGGCGGCGGCAGAAGAGCTTGCGCTGACCCATGGTGCCGTCAGTCGTCGGGCCGCCAATTTGGCGGCGGCGCTGAAGCTGAGCCTCTTGGAACCCGAGGGGCGCGGCGTGCGGCTAACGTCCGAGGGGGCCCATCTTGCGCAGGCCGCCACACGCGCGCTCGGCACGATCTCGGATGCCTTGCAGGAGATCCGGCAGCACAACGCCCCGACACCGATCCTGCTATCGTGCGAAAGATCGCTGGCGATGCGCTGGCTCATTCCGCGCCTGTCCGGATTTCAGGATCGCTTTCCGGAAACCGAGGTGCATCTTTCCACCGGAGGCGGTGCCGTGGATTTCGGACGTGCCCGGGTAACGCTCGCAATCCGCCGGTTGGATTTTCCGCTTCACCCGGGATGGCATGTGCAGAGCCTGATGCCGGAACTGATGGGGCCGGTCCATGCCGCCGGGGCTTCGGCGGGCCTGCGCGACGGCGACTATGTTGCGCTTGGGAGTCGCACGCGTCCCGAGGCATGGGACACTTGGCTGCATGACCACCCAGAGGCACCGAGGCCGCGCAGCATAAGGATGCTCGATCATCACTTCCTTATGATCGAGGCCGCTCTCGCGGGTTTGGGTGTGGCTATGGCGCCTTTTGTGCTGGTACGGGACGAAGTCGCCCGAAACAGATTGACCGCCCCTCTGGGCTTTGATCCTGACGGCACTGAATATGGGCTGATCGCGCCGGGGGGCAGAGTTGAACCGTCTAGCGTTCTGGCCCTGCGCGATTGGCTGGTGCAGCAAGCCGCGTTTGAATTGAAGGCTTCGGCTTTACCTCGTGAACTTCTGTGAATTGGAGCAGATTTGCTGCCTTCCTGGTGACATGCGACAGAGACGGATTGAACATAGTGCACTTGCACCATTAAACACACGGAAACCGACGCTTTCGCCTCTCTCCGTCATCATAAATCCAACGTTCCGGTCGTCACTGGAATTTTACCGCATAAAACGGGCACCCTTTACCGTTTCAGGCATTGGAAATACCCGCTTCTTTTCCATCCTCATTGGGCACACTTTCTCCAACAAGACCAAATTTTTCACAAAATACCTAACCGTTCCCCCGGGAGATCGACAGCTCGCAGTCCGCTCATCTCGGATCGGTCGCCTTTTCAGTTTAGGGAGGAGGCGGGAGATCGCTCTCACGATCCCCCTAAAAAATCAGAGTTTATCTGTGATGCGAGAGACAGTTTCCACCGTGGTCTGCAGCATACGGGCATTGCCGTTATAAACCTGCTGAGCGCGGATCATGTCCATGAGCTCATTGGTGATATCGACATTCGCCTGTTCCAGCGCTCCGGACATGATGTTGCCGGCGTTAGGTGCACCGGCCCCACTCGTTGTCGGATCACCACTCAAACCTGTTGCGCTGAAACGGTTGCCACCGATTGCTTTAAGTCCGCCATCATTTGGAAAAGTAGCTAGAGCAATGTAGCCAAGATCATATGCCACGCTGTTGGAGTAGGTGGCTGCCACTGCGCCATCAGAGCCGATTGAAATGCCCTGTAAAACATAGGTAGCGTCAACGCCATCTGTTGTAATTGTCTTTGTCGGTGAAATCTGAAGAGGTTCTGGTGTACCAGTTGTGAGCGATCCGTCTGCGACACAACAAGCTTGGTAACCGCCCGGATCAACAACATAACCATCAACATCGAGACTAAAATTTCCGGCACGTGAATAAGTAAGGCCACCCGATCCGTCGTCCAGCACGAAAAAGCCGCGTCCATCAATAGCCATGTCGGTGACACGTCCGGTAGTTTTCAATGCACCCGCTGTTGTATCACGGGCGATACTACTGGTGAGAACGCCGGAACCAACGGATGTTTTCGGATTTGCTGCGGGATCGCTCGAGAAAACATCGCCAAAATTGGCGTAAGAGCGCTTGAAGCCGACAGTGCTCGCATTGGCGAGGTTGTTCGACGTCACATTCATTTCTTTCTGGGCGGCATTCAAACCGGCCATCGTAACTGATAACATTGGTATCTCCCTTGGACTTGACCACTCTCGGAACAGTAATCAGCAAGTCCTGTGCCAGTTAGATCTGTTGCGAGGGGTGTAAATTTTCAGAAAGTATTAAAACATTCTCCTGTGCAGCCGTCATTCTAGCTGTAAGTTTTCCGAGAAGGGGCCTTGAGATGTTACAAAGGAATGCAATGAATGCCTATCGGCAGGCGGAGCAGGATTTTTTAGTTGAGGGGTCTGATGGACATGGTCTGGTTCAGCTTCTCTTCAATGAGCTTCTCGTCGCAATTGAGGAGACGTCGATAAGTATTGAGCTTGATGATCTTGCGGCTAGGTCTGCAAGTTCATCGAAGGCCCTCTCGATACTTTATGTTCTGAACAGCAGTCTGGATTTCGAAAAGGGTGGCGAGGTGGCCCTTTCTCTCGAACAGCTCTATGGGTGGAGCCGTCGACAGTTGATAGAGGCAATCAAAGAAAACAGCCGAGAGAGATTGGCGAATATACGCACGTCAATTGCGGATATTGCTGACGCATGGGCCTCTATTCGCGACAAAGTCAATTGAATATCATGTGTCGTTGCGAAGTATCGAAAACTTTTTCATTTTTTCAATGAGTGTCGTACGTTGAAAACCGAGCATTCTCGCGGCAGCAGATACTGACCCGTCCGTATCTTTCAGCGCTGTCTTGATAAACTCAATTTCAAGTTGAGCGATATAGTCTTTCAAATTGAATGCATCCGATCCATTGAGAATTTGTCTGACATTATAGATTTCGCTGCTACTCTGTTCGCCGTTTGAAGAAACTGCGTTCTTAATTTCATCCGAAACATCTGGGCTCAGATCTTCAAAGGAGATAGGCTCTGACAGTTCGGCAACAGCCGACCAAATGGCCTCTTCTTCGACGTGCCGATCAATCGCACCAAACGGACGTAAAAGATTGTTGATCAACTGACCATTAATCTGTTGATCCGGATAGAGCGCACCCGCACGCTCAAGCACGTTGCGCAATTCACGAATATTTCCAGGCCAAGGAAATGCTTGAAGAGCTTCTATGCCGCACGGTGTCAAACGAGGAGAGGGCGGAAATCCTTGAATTTCAAAACGCTCCTTAATCAGAGCAATCAGACGCGGAATGTCGTCTGCTCGGTCCTTCAACGGGGGCAAGAAAATCGGGAACACATTAATACGGTAGAATAGATCTTCGCGGAATTTTTCGTCTCGGATCATTTGCGTGAGATCACGATGGGTAGCACATACGAAACGAACATTTACTTTGATCGGCTTTGATCCGCCAACGCGCGTGAATGTGCGCTCTTCGAGCAAGCGCAGTAATTTAACTTGCATATCAAGAGGCATGTCCCCGATTTCGTCGAGGAAAAGTGTACCGCCATTGGCGACTTCCATCAAACCCTGACGCTCTTTGGCCGCTCCAGTAAATGCGCCTTTCTCATATCCAAAAAGCTCACTTTCCAATAACTCGCGAGGGATAGCTCCGCAGTTAACTGGAACGAAAGGGCCACCATTGCGACCAGAAAGGAGATGTATTGAGCGAGCAATGATTTCTTTGCCGCTGCCTGATGGCCCCTGAATGTAAACGGTCGATCCTAGAGGTGCCACGCGCTCGACCAATTGGTAGACATCGCGCATGAACCGGCTGGGCAGATCAAGAAACCTTTTGACATCCTGCTTTTGCACGGAAAGACTCTAGTTGTGGACTGGTGTCGATTTTTTGACTCATCGTGCGGTCGACCTCAAGTCAAAAGCGTTCGCAAACAAACATATTGAAGCCGATATTGAAAATTGTATGACAAAATTTAAACATATTTTTATTTCGAGTATAATTACCCATTTTGGGTGAAGTAAAAATATCAATTACTAACAAAGGTTTAACGCTATTTAACTAACTTTAATTTATCTAACTCGGCACCCAAAGTATGTTTTGGCAAGATCGTTGCATTTGATGTTCCGTGATTAAGCGATCAATGGAGCTGAAAATGAGTATGGTTCTCTGCCTGACTGACGACCTTTCCGATTCCGAGGCGTGGATCACCCATCTCCACATGCGTGGGTATGAGACGATGGTTACCGATCTCAAATCATTGAGCACGGTGTCTCCAGATCAATGGCAGCGTTCGGGCCTCTTGCTCTCGCAGTCGGCAGCGAAAACGCTGGCTGGTGACGGGACAGGCTTTGCAGCGCATTGCCGACGGCTCAAGGCGGACCGGATCACGGTACTTGATCAACCGGGCGAGACCTTCACATTGAAGGGCGAGTTCAACGGATCTGTTCTGAAGTTGCGGCCGGCGATTGGCGGATGGCGTTTTGCAGCGGAAGTTGCGGCACGGTTTCTTGACGACGACCAGAATGTTGCGGCTGGCGATCCCTCAACACTTAATCTCCTTCGCTTGGCCCGGCGCGTTGCCGCGAGCGATGTGACTGTCATGCTTGTTGGGCCTACCGGCACCGGCAAGGAAGTGATTTCGAAATATCTTCACAATTCATCCAAGCGCAGCCGCGAGCCGTTTATCGCCGTCAATTGCGCAGCTGTTCCAGATTCGATGTTGGAAGCGCTTCTGTTCGGTTACGAGCGCGGTGCGTTCACAGGTGCGCATAATCCGAACAAGGGAATTTTCCGGGCGGCCGATGGCGGTACATTGTTACTCGACGAAGTGTCCGAAATGGCGCCGCATCTTCAGGCAAAGTTTCTGCGCGTTTTGCAGGAAAAGGAAGTGACGCCGCTGGGCGGCTCAAAGCCGGTTCCTGTTGACGTGCGTGTGATTGCCACATCGAATCGTTACATGATGGACGAAGTAAAAGCCGGACGTTTCCGTGAAGATCTTTATTACCGGCTGAACGTGTTTCCGCTTGCAACACAGGCTCTGGCGGAGCGTCCCGGTGATATTTTGCCGATATCGATTTTCCTTTTAGCAAAGCATTCAAACGGCTTTCCGAATATTCCGGAAGTCTCCGAGTCCGCCATCGAGAAGCTTGAGGGCTACGCTTGGCCGGGCAATGTCAGAGAGCTCGAGAATGTTTTGCAGCGCGCGATTGTGTTGGCCGGTGGCCAGAAGATCGATGCCGAGCATCTGATGATCGATCCTTACGATGTTGCAGGCGCATTCAGCGGTGCCCATAGCGCCCCGTTGCTCCATGCAGTGGCAAGCTAATTCAATTTCAACGCGTTACGCGCATCGGAGTTCAAGATGACAATTCAATCAATCGGCCTTGCAAATGATATTCTTTCGCATGCAACGCCAAAGCTGAAGCCGTTCGAACCCCAGACCAAACAGGATTTCAGTTCTATCTTGAAGTCCGCTGTTTCAGAGGTTTCGGAGAGCCAGGCTCAGTCCGCGAAAGTGACGCAGGCTTTTGAGGCGGGTGAGGAAGTCGATGTTACAAAAGTAATGTTGGCACGTGAAAAGGCCTCGCTGGCTTTTGAAGCAACGCTTCAGGTGCGGAATAAATTGCTGAGTGCTTACAAAGATATTGTTTCGATGCCTGTCTGACTCAGGTTTTGCTGTTTTTGATAATTATCTTTTCTTAATCGGAGCGCTTCGCGATGTCGGATACGAGTATGGTTACAGTCCCAAACCAAATGCCTGCCTCTGCGCGGGTTGCGCAGGGAATTTCGGCAGTTCGGACCTTCATGCGGCAACCGGCTGTGGTTCGCTCCGCGCCAATGATTATGGTGGCCGGCGTTATCGCGGTTGGCCTCATCGTTATTCTGTTCCTCCGGGATCCTGCCTACACAGTTCTCTTTCCACAACTTGAGGAGCAGGATAAGGCGCAAATTCTGCAAACGCTTACTGACAAGGGTGTTGTCGCTCGTCTCGATCCGGCAACGGGCCAGATGACGGTTCCGCGGGCTGACTTCTACAAGGCGAAGATGTTGTTGGCATCGAGTGGACTCCCGAAGGCCACGGCCTCGGGATACGATCTGTTGACGCAAATGCCGGTTGGTACGAGCCGCTCCGTTGAATCTGCAAAGCTGAAACAATCGCAGGAAACGGAACTTGCGCGGAGCATCATGGAAATTCGAGATATTGACGGGGCTCGTGTTATTCTGGCTGTTCCCGAGCGATCAGCATTTTTGCGCGAGCAGACACCGCCATCCGCGTCTGTGTTTCTCAAACTGGCCAGTGGTCGCGCGATCGGGCCTGGTCAGGTGCAGTCTATTGTCCACCTCGTTAGCTCTAGCGTTCCATTTTTGCCCACGAGCAATGTCACTGTGGTGGACCAAAATGGAAATCTACTAACCGCGCCGCAGCAGGATAATGAACTTGGGCTGACCTCGCAGCAGCTTGATCACAAGATGCGTGTCGAAAAGATGCTACGCGAGCGAATTATGAATTTGATGGTGCCAATCGTTGGCTCCGGCAATGTGAACACTGAAGTAAATGTTGAAATGGATTTCACTCGGACCGAAGAGACCCGCGAGTCTTTTGATCCACAGGCTAACGCAGTTCGAAGCCAACAGGAAATGCTTCAGGAGACCTCTGAAGGTCGAGCTCGTGGAATTCCCGGCGCTACCTCAAATCAGCCACCCGCGGCGCCATCCCTTAGTACGCAGCCGTCGAGCGAGACTGCCTCTTCGACAGATACCGCAAAGAATCGTTCGAGCACGTCGCTGAAGAATTTTGAAGTAAGCCGCGAGGTAAAATCAACGCGGCCGGCGCTCGGCGACATCAAGCGTCTTTCCGTTGCAGTTGTGGTTCGTTCGGTCATGGCTGCCGATGAAAATGGTGCGATGGTTGAAAAGCCGATGTCGGATGATGAGCGGAAGCGGCTCAATGATATTTTGCAGCAAGTCGTCGGGTTCAATGCTGATCGCGGTGACAAAGTTGCATTAATCAGCAGCAGTTTTGCCGTCGAAGCTCCGGTTCTGGAGCGCGGATGGTACGATGCTCCCTGGGTTGAGGATGCGATCAAGCAATTCGCTGTTCTTCTGGTTCTCGGAATCATCGTTCTCGGTGCTTTGCGTCCTTTCCTGACACGACTGATGACAGCATCAGATATTATCGGCTCTGGCGGCGATGAAGCGATTATCGGAGATGGTGAGTCGATTGTGGTCCGCGAAGGCGAAACTCTTGACGATATCAAGGCTCGCCTCAAGCCGAAGAAGTCCAGCATCTCTGCGGACCTCCTTGACACGGCGAATACCTATGACGACAAGATTGCTTTGATCAGAATGATGGTTGGTGACGACTCAGGCCGAGTAACGGCAGTGTTGAAATCGCTGATCCAGTCCGAATCTTAAAATATAGGCGTAAATTCCGATGGCTGAAGAAGATGTCGACGTCCAGAAATCGCCAGATGATGCATATTCTTTATTATCGGGAACCCAGAAGTGTGCCATCATTATGCTTCTTCTCGGTGAAGAAGAGGCATCAGAGATTTTAAAAAATCTTTCGCC
>Ga0209033_1000477_pt1 | contig 23364 bp, 19 predicted proteins | sample LauGreFa1BDMLBDN_2_FD_188218 | JGI IMG/M metagenome (GOLD analysis project Ga0209033, IMG submission 188218) | Freshwater lake microbial communities from Lake Michigan, USA - Fa13.BD.MLB.DN (SPAdes) (version 2) | ecosystem: Environmental > Aquatic > Freshwater > Lake | place: Lake Michigan, USA...
AATATATATTTACCCTGGCGATAGATAATACTTATTATTCAATTTAATGATAAACAACCTACACAAACTAATGTAATAATTCTGTAAAAATCCGTTTTCACGAACAAAGCCACACGCTTAACCTTAAAAACGATTTAAACTTTCTCAAATAAAGCCGATACATGGAAAAAATAATTTAAGGGAAGGTTAATCGTTATGTCAATTTACGCAGTTACTCATTCTGTAACGCCTACAGCTCAGGCTAAAAAAGTGGTGGATGCAACAACTTCAACTGATATATCTACTATTGCTGAAACTCCTGTAGTGGCAGAAGCGCCTGTTACGAGTGAAACACAAACGACAGCACCTATTATCAATGCGCAGACTCCCAATGCGCAAACTCCAGTCAGTCCAAGTTTAACATCACCATCAAATGATATTACTGGATCATTAACGCAGAATGTGCTTCAGACGATGCAAAATATGGGGTTTAGTACCGCATCGTTGTCTGCGGATGATAAACAAATATTACAGAATTTTGTTCAAAGTTTATATAAAGCGTTAGCGCCTATGGATGTACCATCACTGTCATCAGTCGGCTCACCAATTGATACAAATTCAACATCTGTCAATGCTGCAAATACCATTAAAACTGATATGAATACGCTCATTTCAGGTGGTGATGGTTTCAAATATACCATTGATGTGAGTGATGCAAATTTAGGAGAGTATTTGTCTAACGTGATTGATTCGTTAAAAACAGCATTTGCAAATATCGGTCAATACATTCACTCGGATGTGGTTTTTAATGTAAAAGTAATTGGTCAAAACACCTCAAATGATATTCTTGCTGAAGCGGATGCAACAATGACAGAGGCAACAACACAAACAGAAAATGTGATTGATACGTCTTTTGTATCTGACGTTACTTACAAATCTGAATTACATCCAAATAGTCCTGATGCTAATCTATTTATTAATTTAGGAAGAATAGGGGATATGTCATTTAAAGGTGAGCCATCACCCGATAAATTTGATTTTACTTCTATTATCACGCACGAAATCCTTCATGGTATAGCGTTTACAGGGGTGATAGGCAATGCTGCGACCCCATTAAGAACCAAATACGACGAACTTGTGATGATGCAAAATAACAAGCCTTATTTTGTCGGTGTAAATGCACAAAAAGCAAATGCAGGTAATCCAGTACCATTAGTGCCTGAGAGCGCGGGCAATGGATCGGCTTATTATCATGTTGATGTGCAGGGTGATTTAATGGCAGAAACCATCAAAAAAGGGCAGGTTAGTCCTATTTCACCGTTAGATATTGCGATGCTGCAAGACCTGGGAATTCCTGTTGTTCCAAATACGGGATTGCCTCCAAAAGCACAGATAGCTTATGACAGTCCAAGTAACAGTTTACAAAAACTTATCGGCGCCGTTCAAGAAGCCAACACATTGAACGCGAACTTTGATCGTTTTATGCTCACTTTCACAGACAAAACGTGTTCATCTGCGCCAATCAAATTACAAGATTTTCTAACGCAACTTGCATTGAATACCGTTAATAATAATTCATTGCAAAATACTGTAGGCTCTTACTTATCGATTGCAGCTTAATATCAATGTTAAGAGTAAACAAGGATGTTTATTTTGGAGAGGAAATTTAAATTATTGGTTAAACCTTAGATATTTACGCTATTGCCTAAAAGAATATAGGCTTTATGGCAGTGGTTTTTGTTATAATTCGATGTCCTTTATAGAGCACCATTTGATTTGTCATTGAATAATAGCCTCTGGTGTTCTGTTTGGATAAGGTAATACAGGTTAATGCCAGAGCAAACCAATAAAATAACAAGGTAAAAGTGATTTATGAAAAGACTCTCCTTTTTTTTAGTAAGCGTATTATTTGCAGTAAATATCTTTGCGGATGATCATTATACGACAGCAGTTGATCTTGTAAATGCCGCTGTCAAAGAGGGATCCTCAGGCAATGCGTCAAATTTGGTGCGATTTGCAACCAGAGCACTTGAAAAAACGAAAGCTGATGCGGCAACAGCTCCAAGCGATATTAAGTTGCTTTTAAATAATGCAGCAGTAGAACTGCAAAAAGCAATTGAACATGGAAGTTTAGGGCACCCCGGTGAGGCTACTAAATATGCGAAAGCAGCAGCGCTCCACATCAAAATCGTCAGCACAAAATAAAATCGCACATAGTTGAAACAATGCCACTGCATTGGTGGCATTTTTAAATTGTATTCCCAGAATATAATTTAGTTAACTATTACAGCGCACTCCAATTCTTGCATACATTGTTGATCAAAAGAGTTTTTTTACCACTCAACATTCAGCTCGAGTGGCAAGTTTAGCGAAATATTTGAACAAAAGTTTAATTTATCCCCACTAAAGTGCGATAAAATCGACATTGCGGGTCTTTTACCTGATTTAGTCAAGCTTCGTATATCAGACGTAATTTTAGGGAAAACCGCAGCTTTAACTGAAATTGAGCCCTCCATTATGAATCAGCATACTTATGAAACTTTATACGTATTTTGCAATTGCTAGTGCATTAAGAAAGTTTGTATATTTACACAAAAAAGCGCTTTACCACCCCAATTTTAATGAATTCAAAAAGCCTATATTTTACTTCGCATAATGTTTATTATGTTAAATAAAGTGTAAAATGGCATATAAAACGGTTAAAAAAAAGACGAAAAAATCTAACTCATTGATTTGCATTATCCCCCAAAATAAAAAACATAAAATGCTATATATTGGGTTTATTTCATGGATATAATCTATATATTGATAAATTGCCTTCAACCAATAGAAAAATCCCATGACCAAACCAGCAAAAATTACGCCTATTTCTAATCCGATTGTACAAATTCCTTTTCAATCAACATCTCTTGATATTTGGGATACAAAATACCGTTTAAAAAACAAAGACGGATCCATTATTGATCAAGATATGGATGAAACTTACCAGCGTGTAGCAAAGGCACTCGCCGAGGTTGAATTAAATCCTAATCAAAAAGAACAGTATTATCATGAGTTTTTATGGGCATTACGCCAAGGCGCTATACCTGCTGGTCGAATCATGTCAAATGCTGGCGCTTTAGCCCATAAACCTGCTACATCGACGATTAATTGCACCGTTTCAGGGACTATTCATGACAGTATGGATGACATTTTAGCGAAGGTGCATGAAGCGGGCTTAACGCTAAAAGCAGGCTGCGGTATTGGTTATGAATTTTCAACGCTACGCCCTAGAAATGCTTACGTTTCGGGCGCTGGTGCATATACATCAGGACCCTTGTCGTTTATGGATATTTACGACAAGATGTGCTTTACCGTGTCATCGGCAGGTGGTCGTCGTGGTGCGCAAATGGCGACATTTGATATTGGTCATCCTGATGTGATTGACTTTATTCGTGCAAAACGTGAAGACGGCCGTCTTCGTCAATTCAATTTATCACTGCTAATTACCTCAGAATTTATGAATGCAGTGAAAAACGATCAATCATGGGCATTTTCATTTCCAGTGACACAAAAAGAAATTGATCGTGAAAAATTTGATGTGAATAATCCCGAGCAGATTATATGGCGCGATTTACCCAATAAATCGGATTATGCCAGCAACGAAGCGGGACTTTGTGCATGCCTTGTTACCAAAACAATGCCTGCGCGTCGCTTATGGGATATTATCATGAGCTCAACGTATGATTATGCAGAACCCGGTTTTATTTTGATTGATAAAGTCAACGAAATGAATAATAACTGGTTTTGTGAAAGTATTCGTGCAACCAATCCTTGCGGTGAACAACCCCTTCCCGCTTACGGCAGTTGCTTACTTGGCTCCATTAATTTAACAGGTTTTGTTAGCAATCCTTTTACGGGCAATGCGACATTCGATTGGCCGCGTTACCGCAAAACCATTCAAGTTTTTACCCGTATGCTAGATAACGTCGTGGAAATCAATGGTCTCCCCCTCCCCGAACAACGCGATGAAATTACAAATAAACGTCGTCATGGAATGGGCTATCTGGGATTAGGTTCAACCGTTACGATGCTTGGCATGAAGTATGGGGATCAAGAATCTGTCGACTTCACAGAAAAAGTCACGCAAGTATTGGCTGTAGAGGGCTGGAAAGCAGGGTTACATTTAGCGCAAGAAAAAGGTGCTGCGCCAATTTTACAGAAGATATTTAAAGTAACTGGAGAAATGCTTCATAAACGTCCAGAAATGATTAAAGATGGCTATAAAATGGGTGATGATATTCGTGGTAGCGTTCTTCATGCAAAATACAGTCGTTATATGCAACAATTGGAGCAAGTTGAGCCCGAATTAGTGGCGCAATTAGCCGAAATTGGTGCAAGATTCACACATCACAGCTCAATCGCACCAACAGGCACTATTTCACTTTCACTCGCAAATAATGCAAGCAATGGCATCGAGCCAAGTTTTGCGCATCATTATTCACGTAACGTGATTCGTGCAGGTAAAAAATCAAAAGAAAAAGTCGATGTTTTTTCTTATGAATTATTGGCTTACCGCGAACTCGTGAATCCACAAGCTATGCCTTATATTGATGAGCAACCATTGCCAGATTACTTTATTTCTGCGGATACGGTAACACCAAAACAACACGTTGATATACAAGCTGCTGCGCAAAAATGGATTGATTCCTCAATTTCAAAAACCGCTAATGTCCCCACAGATTATCCGTATGAAGATTTTAAATCTATTTACGAATACGCTTACGACAAAGGATTAAAAGGTTGCACCACGTTTAGATTCAATCCTGAGGTTTTCCAAGGCGTTCTCGTTAAAGAGTCCGATTTAGAAAATACCACCTATCAATTTACACTAGATGATGGCTCAAATGTTGAGTTTAAAGGCAATGATGAAATTGAATACGATGGTGAAATTCACAGTGCAGCCAATTTGTTTGATGCACTAAAAGAAGGTTATTACGGAAAACTTTAAGTTACATGAAAATAAAAATCCAAAACGGACGCCTTGTTGATTACGCGAATAAATTAGATATGACTGGGGATATTTATATTGCTGATGGACATATTATTGCCATCAATGAATGCCCAATAAATTTTGAAGTAGATCAACTAATTGAAGCAATAGGGAAAGTGGTCTGTGCAGGTTTTGTAGATTTGAGTGTGCGTTTATCAAATATCGCAAAAGAAGCTCACGTTGCCGCCTGTTCAGGTGTGACCACGTTTTGTGTCCAACCCGATATTTCACCCATTATTGACACACCCGAAGTCGTCAAACATTTAGATGGATTAGCAAAACAGGCTGGTTATTCATCTTGTCGTTTTATTGGAGCATTAACTCAAAATCTTGACGGCAGTGAATTAAGCTCGATGCTGTCACTCAAAAAAGCAGGCTGCATTGCGGTCAGTAACGGGCAATTTCCGGTCAAAAATTTATTGATTTTGCGTCGGGCAATGGAATATGCCGCAAGCCATGATTTATTATTTATGTATCGCCCGAATGAATTTAGCCTAAGCAATGGCGGGTGTGCACATGAAGGCGAGATGGCAACGCGTTATGGTTTACCAAGTATTCCAGATACAGCGGAAACGATTGCACTTGAACAGTGTTTAGAATTGGTTGAATTGACGGGGTGCCGTGTCCATTTTGGACAGCTAAGTTCATGGCGGGCGGTGATTAAACTTCAGCAAGCGAGAAAATATGGATTGAATGTAACCGCTGATGTTGCCATGCATCAGCTACATTTAACGCAAGATGATGTTGTCCCGTTTGATAGTCATTATCATGTTTTGCCACCACTGCGCGATAGGCAGGATTTAGAGTATCTTCGTAGTGGCCTCATTAACGGCACGATTGATAGCATTTGCTCTGATCATCAACCCCGTAACCTAGATGCGAAATTAGCGGCATTTCCTGAAACAAAAGCCGGTATGTCTACTTTAGAAACACTGTTACCCTTATTATTGCGATTGGTTGAACAAAAAGTGATTGATTTGCCAAATGCATTATCATTACTGAATGAAAGACCAGCTACTATTTTAGGATTGAATACTGGAAAACTTGCTGTTGGATTACCCGCTGATATCTGTATATTTGATCCTAACGCCACTTGGCTAGCGAATGCGGATAATTGGCGAAGTGAAGGTATCAACACGCCTTTTTGGGGTGAGACACTCACAGGGCGTGTCACGCACACCCTGAAAGCAGGTAAAATCATTTTCAATCTAGCGAACGCTTAACATACATCACGTCCCACACACCGTGACCAAGGCGTATGCCGCGTTGTTCAAATTTTGTGAGTGGACGGTAATCTGGGCGCTCACAAAAATCATTTGTTGGACTGAGATTTTGAAATTGTGGCGCACGATTTAAAATATCAAGCATCCACTGCGCATAATTCTCCCAGTCGGTTGCTGCATGAAAATATCCCTCTGGCGCGAGTTTTTGCGCTAATAATTCCACAAAACTGTCTCGCACAATGCGGCGTTTAAAATGTTTTTTCTTATGCCACGGGTCAGGAAAAAATAAATGCACACCCGCCAAACTTGCATTTGGTAGCCGTTGTTCAAGAATCTCAATGGCGTCATGGCAATAAATTCGGATATTGGTTAATTCAAGCGATTCAATCAACATCAGTAAATGCCCAACACCTGCGCGATGCACTTCGATGCCAAGATAATTCATTTCGGGATTTTCAGCAGCCATTTTCGCTAAACTGTCTCCATTGCCAAAACCGATTTCCACGATCAGTGGTGCTTTTCGTCCAAAAATGGTTTCAAAATCTATATCCTCTTGATTAAAATCAAGACAATAAAGTGGTGCGTGGTTTTCTAATGCAAAACTTTGCCCCGGTGTCACCCTGCCCTTGCGTCTAACAAAACTGCGAATACGGGGTGGCACGTTGGTATTTTCAAATGTCATAAATAATGGTAAGTCAAAGTCATTTTAATTAAGCGCGATAGGTTTCGTTTTGTTCGAGTTGGATAATAGCGTTTTTGATTTTTGCTTCGATGTCTGGTGTTAATTCGTTATTTTTATAAATTTTGTCCAGCAAACCTTCAGACACTAACGCGTCTTTAATCCAACGTTTCATTACACGATAATTAGCATAACTAGATGTGATTTCACCCGTTTTTGGATTTTTTAAGCCTTTTTTAGCTGTGGTAGTTTTCGATGACTGATCATCTGTTTTTTCTACTTTACTTATCGTTTCGGGTTTTACAAGTAATTTCGATTCAATATTAGGCATTAAGGGTGGCGGCGCAGTAAAAGCGGCTGCACTGGGTTTCTCAGATTTTTTAGTTACACTCTCATCACTCATTGCGGTATAGATCACATACCCTGCATAACCTACTAATAATACATAAATAATTTCTGTCATGTTTTACTCCTCAAAAAATAAAAATTATAGCGAATCAACTACAAATGTAATCCCATTGCATGTTTAGCTAAAATGCTTTTCGCAAAAGGCAATGTATCAAGTAACGTTAAACCTAAATTTCGAATTGCAGTCAGTGCGAGCCATTCATTAGAAAAAACATGAACTAACGCATCGGTGAATTGAATAGTGCGTGATTGATCGCTTTCACGTTTTTTTGCATAACTTGCTAAAAAGTCAGGCGCACCAAAATCATTATCACTTTGCGTAGCAATCATTGTTGCTAGCGCGGTGACGTCTCGTAATCCTAAATTAAAACCTTGCCCAGCAACAGGATGAAGTTGATGCGCTGCATTACCAATAATGACGGCACGATTAGCAATAATATCGTCTGCACGAATGAGCGATAATGGGAAAGCGTGCCTTGGTGCGCTTAAATTTAATTCACCTAAACGATAACCAAAACACTGTTGGAGTTGTGCGATAAAATCCGCTTCACTGCCTTGCATTAATGCTTGTGCATCGTCACTTTTGCGTGTCCAAACCACCGCACAATGATGTGTTCCTAAAGGCAGTAGCGCTAAAGGCCCTGATGACGTAAATCGCTCATAAGCGACATTTTGATGCGGTCTTGAGGTGCTAATAGTCGTCACTATGGCTGATTGCCCGTAATCGGTGCGATGCTGCGTAATATTTAATAATTGGCGTACTGAAGAATTTCCACCATCTGCACCTACAACCAGTTTTGCACGTAGATTGATCGATTCCTGCTCTAATTTTAAACTCACAAAGACAGCATTCTCATCTGAAATAATCCCTGCAACACGCGTAGAATAAAATACGGTTGTATTTTGGAGTTTAGCAACATGGTTGGCGATGTGATTTTCTAAATCACGCGCGGCAATAACATAACCTAATGCGGGTACATTTTCTTTTTTAGCAGATAAATGCGTTTTACCAAAATGCCCTTGATCGGAAACATGAATGTTTTCAATAGGCGTTGCTGCGTGTGAGATACCTTCCCATAAATCGAGCGAGCCTAGCGCGTCAACGGTTCCAGCAGCAAGGGCTAAGGCGCGATCACCTAACGCGGCGCCGTCGATTGTTTGACGTGACTGAGCTTCGATAATAGCGATTTTCAAACCGGTATTTTGAAGTGATAGTGCAAGGCAATTTCCCGCTAAACCGCCACCGACAATAATTAAATCAACATCCACTTTTCGCCTCTGCCATTAACGTTTCGATTTCTGTAATGGTTTTAGGAACTTCATGCGTAAGAATTTCATAACCATTTTTTGTGACTAAGACATCATCTTCAATGCGAATTCCAATACCACGCCATTTTTTATCAACACTTTTACAATCTTCTGGAATATAGAGACCTGGTTCAACAGTGAGAACCATTCCCGCTTGCAGAAGTCGCCATTCTTGATGGATTTTGTAATCCCCTACGTCGTGAACATCCATGCCCAGCCAGTGACCGATGCGGTGCATATAAAACTGCTTATACTTTTCGTTCTTAATTAATTTAGACACAGTGCCTTTGAGTAAACCGAGCTTAACCAAGCCCTTTGTTAACACTTCAACCGATGCGTCATGTGCAGCATTCCAGGGTACATTTGGTTTGATTTGTTCAATGGCAGCGAATTGCGCATCTAAAACCAATTGGTAGAGTAAGGCTTGTGGTTCACTGAATTTACCGGAAACGGGGAAGGTGCGCGTAATATCAGCGGCATAGTGGTCGCATTCTGCGCCAGCATCAATGAGCAGTAAATCGCCATTTTTTAATTTATCACTATTTTCTGTGTAGTGCAGTGTACACGCATTTTTGCCACCTGCCACAATAGATGGGTACGCCACATTGCGCAGACCAGATTGCATAAAGTGATGCACAATGTCCGCTTCGACTTGATATTCATACTTTCCTGCGACGCAGAGCTGCATGGCTTTAACATGCGCCTCTGCACTTATCTGTGCAGCGTATCGCATAAGTTTTAATTCAGCAGCGCTTTTGAACAAACGCATTTCATGCACGATCGGCTCAATTGAAGCCAATTCTGCAGGGGCCATCACTCCACTACGTGATTGACTGCGAATATGGCGTATCCATTCTTGCAGGCTATGATCTAAATCTGTATCGCGCCCCATGGGATAAAACACTTTTGTTTTATTTTCGAGCATACCTGAAACAATATCATCGATGTCGTCAATTGGAAACGAATCATCCGCAGCATAGTGTTTGATTGCTCCTTCAAGTCCAGCATGTGCTCCTTCCCATAGTGCTTTTTTCTCGTCAAATTCACGGCAAAACAAAATATATTCACCTTGACTGCGACCAGGAATAAAAACGGCCAGTGCATCCGGCTCATTGAAACCGGTTAAATAATAAAAATCACTGTCTTGGCGGAAAGGATAGTCCACATCACGGTTGCGCACACGCACTCCAGCACTGCTTATTAAAGCAATGTTACCTATTCCAATGCGTTGCATGAGCTGTTTGCGACGTTTTTTAAATTCAGATTGATTCATTTTATTACTCAGTAAAATTATCACGCAACGCAAGCACAGCCGCACGTAAATACTCGGTTAATTCCATAAAATCGTTTTCGGCTTCTTCATCGTCTAACGCAATATCACTATCAAGCTTCGTCATTTCAGCGACATCTTTTAGGATTTCTTGTGTTTGTATCGAAAATTGAGTAGCAGTATTTGCAAACCCAACGCCAAGCAATAAGCCTTTGCACCATTCACGGAGTGCTTCAACGCGTTCAACTAAATCCGAATCATCTTCATCTGGTAGCAAAATTTCGAATTCAAACTCATCGTTGAGCAGCACATCTTGCGTATCTTCAAATAAACCGTCTAATACGGCCTTATGTTCATCATTTATCGGCGGCGAATGACGCAGTAATTCTTCAAGCCACTGTGCGCCGCTGAAATTAATATTGACGGCTAATAATCCACTCGCCATTCCCTGCGCTTGTGCGGCGGATAAATCCGCGTCATATTGCCCTAAGAGGGCGTCAATTGTTGCGTAACTCATTTTCTCCACATAATAATGTTGTACTACTAAAATAAAAATAACACCTATGCTACCATTGTTCATTAAATTGAATACCATTTCGTGCGTATTTTTGTGCGATAAACACTAAAATGCCTGTTTTTAATAAACTTTACACTTTGATGCAATGAAACCAATCGTACCCTACCCTGATGAAGAATTAAAATCCTTAGAACAAAATATTGATGTGCTTATTGGCGAATATAATCATGTCAAAGTAGAAAATATGTCTTTAAAAACAAAACAAGATGCACTTGTGCGTGAAAAAGCGAAACTGCTCGAAAAAACGTCACTCGCACGAACTCAAGTAGAAGCAATGATTACCCGACTTAAAGCGATGGAGAAAAATTCATGAGTCATAAAGAATCTTCGGTGGTGTCACTTACCATTTTAAGCAAAGAATATAAAATTGCATGTGATATTGATGAGCAGGAATTGCTGCTCGAATCGGCAAAGCAGTTAGATGAAAAAATGCGCAAAATTCGCAACGCTGGCAAAATTAACGGTGATGATAGAATTGCCGTCATGGTGGCTTTGAATATGGCGCATGAGCTGCAGTTACTGCAACATGAGAACGAAAAATTAAATCAAAATCTCAATGAATGCTTATCCAATATGCGCCATAAAATAGAAAATGTTTTAGAAAATGAATAAAGACGATTAAACTATGTTGGTATTTCCTGCGGCGTTTGAGAGTGTTCTGGGTGTTTCCTGAACCTATATTACCCTTGGGAATGCGCGTTCCTTTCTGGTGTGCATACTCAACTTTGTTTGGGCAGCCCGATTAAAAGATAGTGTTCCCCCCTGAACCTTCGGTTCATGGACGAAAGAATACGGCGGCGCAGGTGGGAAATACCAATCGTCTTTAAATAAACGCTGTTTTTATTGACTATTGCTTTCGTTGTGACTCATGCCTATATTTCAAAATCGCTCAACACCCCTCATTTTGTTATTTGTCAGCACGCTTTTTAGTAGTGCGCTTTTGATGTTTGTTTTGCAGCCATTATTTGGCAAATTATTGCTCCCTCTGCTAGGTGGTACACCAGCGGTTTGGAATAGCTGCATGGTGTTTTATCAAAGTCTTCTGTTTTTAGGTTACCTTTATGCGCATTTAATCGCTTCACGCCTTCATGCTCACCATCAAGTAATTGTGCATCTTAGTGTGATTGCACTCAGTTTACTTGCTCTGCCCATTGCGCTACCAGAAAATCTTATCCCACCAACGCAAAGCAATCCCACTATTTGGATATTCTCAACGCTCGCGTTTGCGATTGGTTTACCCTTTTTTATTCTCTCGACCACCTCGCCATTGATGCAAAAGTGGTTTTCGAATATGGGGCATAAAAATAGCGCAGATCCCTATTTTCTATACGCTGCTAGCAACACTGGCAGTTTGGTTTCACTGCTTAGCTACCCTTTTTTCATTGAACCCAACTGGGGGCTCTCTTCGCAACAAGCGGATTGGTCAATGGGCTATTTTGGGTTATGTATTTTTATTGCACTATGTGGCGTTGTACTTTGGAAAAATCATCAGTTGTCACAATCATCTGAATCCGAAAAATCAATATTTTCCAAACAAGCACCAACGCTATCATGGAAAACAAAAATATATTGGGGAGCGCTCGCATTTGTCCCATCTAGCTTACTTTTAGGATTAACCAATTTTATTAGCACCGATATTGCATCAGTACCACTACTTTGGATCATTCCTTTAACGGTTTATTTATTGTCGTTTGTCATTGTTTTTTCGCGCTGGAATGACAAAAGCCATAGTTGGTTGATTAAACTTCAACCGCTATTTTTTATTCCTTTTGTGGCTTATGCCTTTATCAATCCTGCTGATTTACCTTATTGGGCGTATTTAGGATTTCACGTTATCGCGTTTTTCTTTGCAGTGATGGTCTGTCATGGCGAACTTGCAGCGCAGCGCCCTCATAGTGCGCATTTAACCACGTATTATTTAATTATGTCGTTTGCGGGCATGCTTGGCGGTATGTTCAATACCTTCCTTGCACCGTTCGTATTTAACGGTATTTATGAATATCCATTGATGATTATTGCCGCGCTACTACTTCGCCCAAGTGCCTCAAAATTAAATTCTAAAGAAATAGCGATGCAATTGATTGATCCGCTACTACTGCTTGGCATTGGTGCGGGCATTTACTTTAGCGTGACAAATTTAATTGGTTATTTTGATGGCATTGTTATTAGTTTAATTATTTTAACGATTGCTATTTATTTTTTGAGAAAACGTGTCGTTGCGTATGCAGGACTTAGTGGCGTGATTATTTGCGCGGCAATGAGTCTACATCATGCGGAAAGTCATACGCTCATGCAGGAGCGGACGTTTTTTGGTGTCATGGCGGTGCGTGAAAGCGTTTTAAGCGACGAAAACAATCAACCCGAAGCCTATCATGAATTATTTCATGGAACGACCAAGCACGGTGCACAGCGCTTAATAGCCGCTGAAAGTAAAACACCACTGACCTATTACAGTCGTCCAAGTCCCATGGGTCAGTTATTTAAAACATTTGATCATGCGAATGAAAATTGGAATATCGGTGTTGTGGGTTTAGGTGCTGGCGCCTTAGCTTGTTACGCCAAGCCATCGCAAACATGGACGCTCTATGAAATTGATCCACTCGTGGTAGATATTGCAAAAAATACAGCTTATTTCACTTATTTAAGCCAATGTGCACCCAATGCCGTGTCTGAAGTGGGTGATGCGCGTTTATCGCTGCAAAATAAACCAGATGGTAGTTTTGATTTACTCATGATGGACGCCTTTAGCTCGGATGCCGTTCCAACGCATTTACTGACAAAAGAAGCCATCGAGCTCTATTTCAAAAAATTGAAACCAAACGGCATTCTCGCTTTTCACATTACTAATCGTCACTTATTGCTGAAAAAAGTAGTATCCATTCACGCTGAGCAAATGCACCTTGCCGCACTGATCAATGAATTCAAACCTCAAACGGAGGCGCCTTTGATTGTCGCAACGGATTGGGTCGTACTTGCCAAAAATATGGATACACTCAAACCATTGCAAACCAGTCAAATTGGTTCATGGCAAAAAATGCCACTGTATTTTGATATGCCCGCATGGACAGACGATTTCACTAACATTGTGAGTATTTGGAAATGACCTTAAAAAGTCTAGTTATTGCCATAGCGATATTATCGAGCGGGTGTGATTCACAGCTCAACAATCCTTATGGAGAAACAGATAAAAATCAATCCGTACTCTATGAATCGTTTACCGAGCGCCCAAAACATTTGGATCCTGTCGCGGCTTACAGTGCAAATGAATATGCCATTATTGGTCAAGTCTATGAACCGCCACTGCAATATCATTATCTAAAACGTCCATATGAACTTATCCCATTAAGCGCAGAAAAAATGCCTACCGTACGTTATTTGAATGCAAACGGTGAGCCTTTAGTGCAAGTAACTGACGAAAGCCAGATTGCGTTTACTGACTATATTATCGACATTAAACAACATGTTAAATTTCAACCGCATCCTGCTTTTGCAAAAGATGCACAAGATCATTACGTTTATCACTCGATAAATGATGCGCAACTTGCCAGTGTCAATGCGATTGGCGATTTTACGCAAACAGGAACGCGTGAATTGACGGCAGAAGATTACATTTATCAAATCAAACGTCTTGCCAATCCAAAGCTGCAATCGCCCGTTGCAGAAATGATGAAAAATTACATTGTGAATTTTGAAAAATTTGCAGAGCCGGCAGAATTTGGCGCACAAGTGATGAGTCGCTATCAATACAAAATTCGAATTAAAGGCAAATCCCCTCAGTTTATGTTTTGGCTAGCCATGCCATTTTTTGCGCCTATGCCGTGGGAAGCGGATGCGTTTTACAATCAAAACGGTTTGCGCGACAAAAATATTACACTTGATTGGTTCCCCATTGGCACAGGCGCGTATTATCTTGCCGAAAACAATCCCAATCGACGCATGACGCTGCTGAAAAATCCAAATTTTCATGGCGAAACCTATCCTAGCGAAGGAGAGGAAGGCGATGCTCAAAAAGAGTTGTTAGTTGATGCGGGCAAGCCACTGCCTTTTATTGATAAAGTCGTTTTCATGCTTGAAAAAGAAACGATTCCCTATTGGACAAAGTTTTTGCAGGGCTATTACGATTTATCTGGGATTTCGTCAGACAGCTTTGATCAAGCCGTTCAATTCACCGGCAGTGGTGGTGTTGCGCTGACGCCTTCCATGGTGGAAAAAAATATTCAACTGCAAACGTCCGTGACGCTCTCGGATTATTACTTAGGGTTTAATATGCTGGATGCTACCGTGGGTGGCTCAGCGGAATCTGCTCGAAAACTGCGCCAAGCGATTTCGATTGCCGTGGACTATGAAGAATATATTTCAATCTTTATGAATGGACGAGGCGTGCCAGCGCAAGGTCTACTGCCTAATGGTATTTTTGGCTACTCGGACGGGAAAGAAGGTATGAATGAGCAAGTCTATAATCTGGATGCCAGGGGAGAAATGAAACGAAAATCGATTACTGATGCGCAATCTTTACTGGCTCAAGCCGGTTATGCAAACGGCATTGACCCAAAAACCAACGAATCGTTAATTTTGTATTTTGATACCACTTCTTCAAGTACCGATGACCGACCACGTATGACGTGGTATCGCAAACAATTTGAAAAATTAGGTATTAAACTTATTGTCCGTGCAACAGACTACAATCGTTTTCAAGAAAAAATACGCACAGGTAACGCGCAAATTTTCTTTTGGGGTTGGAACGCGGATTATCCTGATCCTGAAAACTTCTTTTTCCTTCTTTATGGGCAAAATGGAAAAGTGAAATTTGGCGGAGAAAACGCAAGTAATTATGTAAATGAAGAATTTGATCGTTTATTTGAAAAAATGCGTAATATGGAAAATAGTCCCGAACGTTACGTCATTATTGACCAAATGCAACACATTATCCAACGTGATGCACCAATGGTGTTTGGCTTCCATCCTAAAAATTTTGCGCTATATCATCAATGGTATCAAAATTTAAAACCTAACTTGATTGCAAATAATCAGCTTAAATATGCAAAAATAGATGTGAACTTGCGTGAGAAGTTGCGTGAAAGATGGAATCGCTCTCCGCTTTTTATGCCAAAATAAATGATTAACGAGAGAATAGTGTCGATAATATACGTCATTTGACGTATAGCGATGCATTTAAATTAAACATATACTCAAGGCAACTACGATATTTCTGCGCCATAGTTTGACCTCACCTATCTCCTAAGCTCTCATTATTTATACTTCTGAGAGCATTTTTTTATTCAGTTTAATGCAATGTAAAGTCGTATACTTTCTTTTTCAAGAGATAAAAAGTGATTAATAGCCGTTTTAAAATTCTCATCTTGAATCTAATGGGCAGAATACGACGTAATAGGCTCACTTCGCACTATCGCTTTGAACAAATTGAAACACTAAATTGAATATAGTCGCGTCAGGAAATTATCAATGTTCAACCCGAATTCGAATTGGAGGTAAACCACACAAAAACATGTCACCAGAATTTGCTATATTGATTTATCGCAAGCTTACTCTAAACCTATAATTTTTCCTGTTTCATCAAATAAAACAGTCACATTTTGCTGTTGTTGAAAATGCCCAATTTGAGTTTTATCCACATGATAAAAAACAGCAATTTCTTCATTGGTAACCACGTTTTTTGCTGCAGGTAAAATACGTTTAGTACGCATTTTTCTCAAAAATACCCAAACCACCCAAACGATACCTAAAAAAATCAACGTGCCGACATAAATTTCCATCAAATCAAGCAAACTTTTATAACCACCAAACCAGCGCATTTCGTTAATTACATTATAATCACCACGTAACCAATTAATGAGCGTGATAATGGGATAGAGTAAATATCCCCACATAATCCAGCAAATAACAGTTATACCAATACCACTGATACGTTTAGATACACTTTGTAGTTGCGGTGCGTTGATAATATAGTCCTTCATATTTAGCGCAATCCTCTGTCAACTGTCACCCAAACTGCTCGTTGACCTCGTTTCTTTTTAATCGCGCGAATCGTTCCAACTATCGTTGTACCCACATTCATGAGCCAATAGACAATGGGATACCACACCATCCAGTAATAATATTTACCCACACCTCCAGTTTGTGATTCATAACGGGAGTCAATGGCCAAACTCACACCAAACTGAAGTAAACAAGTAATACTTAACAGCATACTTGTCCAACTAGGACTTAAATCATGCAGTGATTCATTCGCTGTCGACATTAATAAATCAAATGGCGCATAGATTAAATGTAATAAAATTAAAAATGCCCATGTCACACTAATTAAGCATTCAGTATAAAGGAGCCACATACCTCTCGATGACCAGCGAAACAATGCGTGAAAATAGCGAAGTAACACTTCACTACCGCCTTGTGACCAACGTACGCGTTGCTGCCACAATCCTTTCAACGTTTCAGGCATGAGTACCCAGCAAAGTGCATTCGGTTCAAAACGAATTGACCAACCAGCAAGTTGTAACTTCCAGCTAATATCAATATCTTCGGTAATCATGTCATTGCTCCAATAACCCACATTGTGCAATGCTGTTTTGCGAAAAGCTGCAATAACACCTGATACGGTGAAGACTTTACCATACGAGCGTTGAGCGCGTTTAATCATGCCTACAATCGCTGAGAATTCCCCCACTTGAATTCGTCCAAGTAAGGTGGATCTATTGCGAATACGTGGATTTCCTGTGACTGCACCGACATTGGGGTTTTCAACAAAATGCCGTACCATCCAGCGCGTTGCATCAGGAGAAAGCAGTGCATCACCGTCAATGCAAATTAGAATTTCGCTTTTCGCCAGCAGTGCTGCCGTGCGCAGTCCCATGGCTTTACCTTGATTAGTATGTAAGTTGATTACACGCAAATTCGGGTATTTCTCGGCGAGTTCATGCAAAATGTCGAGCGTATTGTCTTTACTACCATCGTTAATCGCAATGATTTCAAAATTGGGATAATTTTGTTGTTGCAAAATTCCAATGGTTTCACGCACGTTTTCTCCTTCGTTATAACAAGGAATAAGAATAGACACAGGCGGAAAATCAATCTCATTTTGAAAATCGGGCAACGGCAGTTTCTTCCATTCGTAACGCAAACAAAAAATAATTGCCCCAAACATCCAAATGTAGGCCATGAAAAGCGGATAGTAATAGATAAATTCTTCAATGAATTTATCTATAGGCGACCACCACGCCATAAACATTTGCCAGGATTGCAGCATCGGAGAAAGTGTAGATAAAAAATTCATGAAATTATTGCAAGTCAGGCAAAGAAAAATGGTGTTTTAAATCCTCTAAAGGTGGTTGATCTTCATAAACATTATCAGGATAATAGCCAATGTGCTTTACCCCAAGTTTTTTCAGCAGATTTAATTGTTCTAGAAATACATTACTTGGAATTTTATGCTGTGTTTTCCAATTCACTGCTTGCAATTCAAATACCGTTTTATTCAATCCTTCTGGCTCTTTTGCAGCCGCTTTCACTAAATCAGTTAACCATTGATTAGGATTTTTAGCTTCTTCCATAAACGGCATGGCTTCAATGGCAACGTAGTCATAATGCGCTAAAAAAGACTTAAACGATTGTGCGAACCATTCCTCACTGTAGGGCTCAAGTAAAGGTAATGCGTAAAAATTTCGCGCCGTTTGAATAGCGGGTCGATTAAAGCGGACACGATTGGTTAATTCATCGGTAAATTGCCCCATCAATTCTGTCTTATGTTTTGCCCACTCTAAGCGGCTTTGGCTTGTTGCATGTAGCTTGTTGAAGTCACTAGATAATCCCCACACCTCTTTACCGTATGCTAACGCAGCTGGTGATACATCTTCATAGTCGGATAAAATGCCGTCATCATGAAATAAAATGCCATCAAAATTACAATATTTCCCCAAATCTTCATAAATGTCGGCGACAAATTCACGTGCTTGTGAATTAAAGGGTGAAAGACGTTTATAAATATGGCTAGATTCTTGTGCTTTACCCTCGCGCCATTCTTGTACATACCACGATTTATCAATATCGTCATTTTGATACGCCAGCATGGGTAGCCAAGCGTAAATATGCACAGCGGCACGTTTCTTCAGTTGCCACGCCACACGATTAAATAAATCTTGGCGCACAGGCATATGACGATTAGGAAAATATAGCGCCTCCGCATTCCCATCACCATCTGGATCAGCATACGCTTGTAAATAGACCGTGTTAATATGCATATCTTTAATGCGCTGTACAACACTACTAATATTTTTTTCTGTTTGCTCTGGATCTTTATCGTAGAGATAATCCAAGTCTAAATGCGCAACGCGTAAGGTTTGTTCAACACGTAAACCAGTCATGATTTCAGCAAATTTTTTAATACCAGGATCATCAACGATAATCATTCGACGAACAGCACTCAAATTTGCCAGCGTGTTACTTCCATCGACAAGTCCCATAGTCATTATCATCCCAGCTTCACGCGCGGCAGCAATGCTGATTTCATTATATTCACCATACGGCCACACCATTACGCGTGGATGAATGCCCGCGTGTTGAAAAATGAAATCAGCACTTTTAAACATTTCTGTGCGAATACGAACGCGATATTGCTCTTCAGTTTCATAAACCAACATGGGATCATCATAGAGACGCGTTACCATTGCAGCTTGTGTATTACCTTGTGGATTTCCAACGATACCATTATGAAAGTCATAGGTATGAGATGCTATTTCAACGAGCCCTGATTGTGATACCTCGCGTACTTGCGCCCAATTCATTAAAGGTTTTCCAGGGTCATCAGCTGTCACTTGACCATCCATCCATTTACCTACTAACGCAACGGTAGCTGGATAATGATATTTTTTTAACAACGGATACACTTTAGTGTAAAAGCTCAAATACCCATCATCAAACGTTAATAAAATCGCTTTATCTGGCAAACTAGAGTTGCCTTCTGCTGCATCTAAAACAGCTTGAACACTAACGACGTTATACCCATTTTTTTTGAGCCAAATAAATTGATCCTCTAAAAAATGTTTATTCACTTCCATCCGATCAAATGGGGCAACAACATCTTCTTCATCAATGATATCGTGATAATTAAGCGCTAAAAAATGGCCATTACTACTGTATGCAAGTGAGCTAAAAGAAAAACCCAACACAACTACAAGTGAAGCGAGTTTTAATATCATAAATAATTTCATTTTGGCGCACTCAATTCTAAAAGATGACGAGAGTTATTTATCACAGGCGGTAAACCTCCGGACGAACGTGGTGTTGTTACTGATGTTTTATTGCTTGGTTTAGTCATATTGCCTTTGGCTTTACTGTTTGACGAAAAATCAGCATCATCATCAAGTAAATCAATATCACTCTCATCTGAAATACCGTCATGCACCAAATATTCCCGGCGTTGTTGGTAAGCATTTCTTATAAAACTGTAGCGATCCCCCGCCGCTGCCTCGTTAACCATTCTTTCCGTAGACATCAATCCTGCACGAGTGTTTGTTACGTCTAGTACACTCAAACCCGATGTTGCAGCTGATATCGCAACACCTCCACCAAAAATAAACGTATAATTAAAGGGATTAAGTAGCGCATCACCTAGTAAACCAACTGCTTCACGTGGAGAACTCGGACCAACAAACGGCAACATTAAATAGTCACCTGACGGCACGCCCCAAAAACCTAATGTTTGCCCGAAATCTTCGTTGTGTTTGGGTAAATCAATCATTTGAGCCACGTCAAAAACGCCAAGACCACCAGCTGTTGTATTGACTACAAAGCGACTCATATCCATGCTGCCTTGCGTAATTTTAAATTGCAGCAAATCGTTGACAGCAACCCCAATATCATCAATATTACTGAAAAAATTGGTGACGCCTTTTTCGACATCTGTCGAGGTCGCTGACATATATCCCTTTGCCATCGGTTTTAAGATAGCATTATCAACATCTTCATTAAACGAAAGCATTTGACGATTCCACGACTCAAATTTATCCGTTTTCTTAGGTAGCGTTTCTTTTTTAATATTAGCCGGTGTTGCGCAAGCAACGGTCATAAGGACAGAGACTGTCGTAAAAATTTTCCGTAAATTCATAAGCTAAAAGTAAGCAAGGGGGAAGGGAAAGTTTTTTAATTATTGCGTATTTTACGAGTTTATTTCATTTGCGTGTTATTTCATTGCATCAAACAACGCTAGGCATCACAAAGATCTATTTGTTCTTGCAATTCCATCCAAGTTTGCTCAGCCGCATCTAAAGCTTTGTCAATTTGTGTTTTGCGTTCTAAAACCTCACGCAATCGTCCTTTTTCGCTTTCAGCGTAAATGTCGCTTTCGGCAAGTTGTGATTCCAATTCGCGTTGTTGAATATGGTATTTTTCAACAGCCATTTCCGCTTTTTTGAGTGCATCGAGTAGCGGCTTTTGCTTTTGGCGACGTTCAGCATCGATTTTACGTTGATCTTTTCGCGAAACTAAATCAGCTTTATCAGATAGACTGTTCTCAGATACGGCATTTTTACGTTTCTGCTCGCTAAGTAATGCGCGGTAATCATCCAAATCACCGTCAAATGGTACCACTTTTCCATCACTAACAAGTAACAAGGTGTCCGTCACAGAGCGCAACAGATGTCGGTCATGGGATACAACGACCATTGCGCCTTGAAAATCCTGCAATGCAACACTTAACGCATGACACATATCTAAATCTAAATGATTGGTTGGCTCATCAAGCAATAATAAATTAGGGTTTTGATATACAAGAAGCGCTAAAACTAGACGTGCTTTTTCACCACCGGAAAAAGGCTTCACTATTTCTACCACTTTATCGCCACAAAAATCAAATCCTCCCAAGAAATTACGGAGCTCTTTTTCAGTGGCTTGTTTATCAATTTGCTGAAAATGCCAAAGTGGACTTTCGTCAAGGCGCAACTGCTCAAGTTGATGCTGGGCAAAATACCCCATGTTAAGCGTTTCAGCTTCACGGCGCTCACCAAGTAAAGGTTTCAACTCACCTGCTAATGTTTTAAGTAAGCTCGACTTCCCTGCTCCGTTTGAGCCAAGTAAACCAATTCTATCGCCCGCAGCAATACTCAAACTCACTTTAGGCAAAATCGTTTTGTCGCTGTAGCCTATCGATACGCCGTCAAGGGTGAGAAGTGGATTTGGCATTTTCTTAGGCGCTGGAAACGTAAAGTTAAACGGTGAATCCACATGCGCCATCGCAATTAATTCCATACGCTCTAATGCTTTAATTCGGCTTTGGGCTTGCCTTGCTTTAGTTGCTTGCGCTTTAAAGCGGGTTACAAAACTTTGAATATGGGCAATTTCGCGTTGTTGTTTCTGATACGCGGTTTGTTGCTGCGCTAATTTTTCAGCACGCATTCGCTCAAAATCAGAATAATTCCCCGTGTAAATATCGGCTTTTCCTTGTTCAATATTTACAATGTGATCTGTAATGGTATCGAGAAAATCGCGATCATGTGAAATCAAAAGTAACGTACCAGCATAATAACTAAGCCAGTCTTGTAGCCATAAAACCGCGTCTAAATCCAAATGATTGGTTGGCTCATCGAGCAGCAACACATCTGAGCGACACATTAACGCCTGCGCTAGATTCAGGCGCATTCGCCAACCACCCGAAAACGAGCTAACAGCTTGCTGCATTTTTGGTGCAGTAAATCCTAAGCCATCGAGCAAACGCGCGGCACGCGACGCTGCACTGTATCCACCAATGACATCTAATGCAGCATGAAGCTCCGCTTGTTTTATGCCATCATGCGCCAGTTCAGCTATTTTTAATTGCGCTTCTAATTGACGTAATTCAACATCGCCATCCATAACATAATCAAGCGCACTAAATTCAACAGCAGGCATTTCCTGTGCAACATGAGCAACCGCTAAATTAGGTGGCATACTAAAATCGCCTTCATCAGCGTGTAATTCACCTTTAACCATCGCAAACAAACTTGATTTTCCCGTACCATTCGCACCGGTAAATCCTATTTTTTGTCCACTATGAAGAATAAAGGTCGCATTTGAAAATAAAACGCGTGTGCCACGACGTAGCGTGATGTTCCTGAAATTTAGCATAGTTTACTTTATGACGCTCGCTCAATCATTTTTTCAGCTTGTGTTGCAAATGCGAGTACATCCCCATTTTTTATGGTTTCTAAGGGAATCACAAGTGCAGTACTTAATGTAATATAAATATAAATATAATGTTTACTGTATTCGACACGTACTAAATCTTCCCATTGCATTTTATGTTTGCCGCTGGGCGATTTTTCAATTAAGTAATTCGCTTGCGTTGGGTCAATAGTGAGGGTGTAAATACCAAACATGGCATTTTTTTCTTTAGCCGTATAATTATTGAGGATCTGACGACGTAAATCGAGCATCATGATTTTGGGTGATAACCAGCCCCAAAGTGCAGCGATAACGACAATATACGCTGCAGAATTTTTATCGCCATAATAGAAATAGTAAAATCCACCAATCAAACCCATCACAGCAGGGACTAACCAACGATTTTTGCGAATATTCGCCTGTATCTCTTCATTTCGGGTAAATTGCACTTCATTAAAGTGAATTAAATCTTCTTCTCGGAATTCGTATTCAATTTCAAACATGATTATTTTTTATTTTTTTAAGTAATTGTGTGATGTAAAAAAAAGTAGTTAACTAAAACGCATTAGTGCATCTTTATTTTAGCGTGTGTGGTACGTCTAAATAAGTTCGATAGTGTTAACATGAATGTACGAAAGTGCCCATGAATCGCAATTTGGTGCATTTTATAAAGGGACAAATACACTATTTTGGCAATAAATCCGCCAATACTCACTGAACCCATTAAATTACCCATTA
>Ga0209033_1000481_pt1 | contig 23270 bp, 18 predicted proteins | sample LauGreFa1BDMLBDN_2_FD_188218 | JGI IMG/M metagenome (GOLD analysis project Ga0209033, IMG submission 188218) | Freshwater lake microbial communities from Lake Michigan, USA - Fa13.BD.MLB.DN (SPAdes) (version 2) | ecosystem: Environmental > Aquatic > Freshwater > Lake | place: Lake Michigan, USA...
GGTATTGATACACCTCCAGAAGCCGCTATTTGTGTGATTGCCTTCATTTATTTGATTGCAGCCGGGTTTAATTTAAGAATCCCGGATACGGGCGCAAGATACCCTCAGCAAGGAAAAAATCCACTCCGTTTGATCAAAGACTTCCAGCATTGCTTCAATACGCTGTGGAAAGATCGTTTGGGTCAAATCTCTTTATCTGTCACAACACTCTTCTGGGGTGCTGGTGCAACATTACAGTTCATCGTTCTCAAATGGGCTGAATCTGCTTTAGGCATGAGCTTGTCACAGGGCGCAATCTTGCAAGCAGTCGTGGCATTTGGCGTTGCGGGCGGCTCTATTTGGGCAGCTTCACGCATTCCTTTGAAAAAATCTCTGAGCGTTTTGATTTACGGTGTGATGATGGGTGCTTTGGTGATGGTCATGGCGATTTACAACCGTGACTTGTTACCAGACGTGGCGATTGATTTGGGCTTGTTCCAAATTCCACTGTATCTATTGATTGCTTATGTTTTCTTGGCGACGATTGGTTGGTTGGCTGGTTACTTCGTGGTGCCAATGAACGCCCTGTTACAGCACCGTGGTCACGTTTTATTATCTGCCGGACACTCGATTGCCGTTCAGAACTTCAATGAAAATCTCTCCGTCTTGGGCATGCTTTGTTTGTATGCCCTACTGATTTGGTTAGATGTGCCTATTTCAATCGTGATTGTGATGTTTGGAAGCTTTGTGTGCTTGGTGATGATCCAGATCATTCGTTGGCACAAACGCAATCAAGCTGAATACGATTCACTTCATTTGATTGGTGAGCACAAGCATCCTAAGACTGCAGCAAGACCGCATTAATGCTGGATAAGGTTAAGCCTTGAATTCTTTAAATCAAAGAGCGCGCCAAGAGTAAGTCTTGCCAAGTCTTTGCTTTGTCACTTGGCTTCTTTAATAAGTGCTCTGGGTGATAGGTTAAAACCACTGGCAACTCATCTTCTGCCTGCTCTAAAGAATGCACAGCACCTCTTAACTCCTCAAAGCTATCGTCCATTTGCAATAACTGTCGGCCCATTTGAGAACCCATGGCCATCACCACTTGACCGGTCACTTTGCCAGCTAAAGCTTCTGCACTACTGAGTAATTGAATGGTGTTCCTGCTCAACATCAATGAGGCCAAGATTTTGTCAAACAACAAAGCGGCATCACCAGATAACTGATCCACCACAAAGGTCCAAACAATCTCTTGATTACTCAGTTGAGGCTCTTGATAGCTATCGGCTCGAGTAGCTTGCTGATCCACTTGCTTCATTTCTTGCTGGCCATCTTGGTTGGCTTCCACAGAATTTGATTCACCACCATCCTCGGACTTATTCTTTAGAACCCAGGTACTGATGCCCATCTCATTTAAATAATCAGCTTGACTCATTGGCTTGATAGTTCTTTCTATAATCGATCAGTTAGATGGTGCGTTCAATACTTTTTTCATGACTTTGGCATTTTCACGACCACCATCTTTTAAAGAATAGTAATCCTTTCTGATGCCAATTTCTTGATATGCAAAACTTTCATACAAGGCAATTGCTGGGGTATTGCTGACTCTCACTTCCAAGAAAATATCTTGGAATGACTTTGATTGTGCAGCGTCTTCGATGACCTTCATGATTTTTTTGGCCAGACCTTGTCTTTTATAAGATGGATGAACTGTGATATTCAAGAGTTGTAACTCATCTAAAGCAGGTAATAAGACGCAATAACCCAATAATGGATCCGTCTTTTCATCGTCTACCGACAGTTGACGCAAACAATAAGCCCAATAGCCTGCCTCAAGAGAGTCTGTGAAGTTACCCAAGGTCCAAGGTGACACATGACTTTGTTGCTCGATCTCCATGACTTCACTCAAGTCACGCAAGGCCATCGGTAAAAGACGCAGATCCATGACTAGATTCGATGCCCTTAAGATTTCTCTTGATTGGATTTTTCGAGCTCGCGCTCAGCTATCGTTTGAGCCACCTTGTCACGCACATAGATCGGTTGCAATTCAGCAGCGCTGACTTGCAGACCTTTTTCTAAAGCATCCAAGCCTAATTGAGCAATCGATCTTGCATGAGGCACAGCTGTTTCATCGATGGCCATGGCTTTTTGACTGATCACCAACATGTCCTCTGGATAGGCAGTGACAGCATTACCCACCAAAGCAAATGGTGTGGTTGGAATATCAATGTCTTTGGGTGCAGATAGATACACATCATCCTGGCGCTCTGGCAAACCATTTGCTTGCACCACATAACGAGCCCAATAGACTTCACTCATGCGTGCATCAGTGGCTACGATCAGGTGATCATTTTCTTTGAGTTTGAGTTGATGAATGCCTTCTAGTGCAACCGCATCCAAACAAACGATCGGCAAGCAAGGTAGATCAGCAGCAAAGGCCATCCCCTGCCCAATGCCCACACCAATCCTGATACCCGTGAATGCTCCAGGACCAATACCAACTGCAATACCAGTTAGATCCCTGAAATTAAGTTGCGCTTCTTCTAAAAGAGCCTCCACCCAATCCAAAGCATGTTGACTTGATTCAGGGCCGAGATTTTCATGGCGCACAAGGTCCCCAGATGACAAAGGGGACTGCGGTTGACCCGAGCCCCCTTGTGGGTTGACCAAGGCCACTGAACACCACTGTGTCGAGGTGTCGATGGCCAGAATCGTCAATTAGATTTCCTCGTACAAAGGCAATGTCAAGAATTCTTCGAACTTCTCGCCAGTGCTCATCACGTCAAAAATCTCAGCAGCGCGATCCCAGTGACCTGTTGCACCGCTTGCTTTAACTTTTGGCAATTCTTCAGCGATCAATTGACGAACTAATTCAACTGTGACTTTTTTGCCGTCATCCAAAACACCTTTTGGTGAACGGATCCACTGCCATACTTGTGAACGGCTGATCTCTGCAGTAGCAGCATCTTCCATCAAGTTGTGAATCGGTACGCAACCGTTACCAGCCAACCAAGCACCTAGGTAATGAATACCCACATTGATGTTCATGCGCAAACCAGCTTCAGTGATCGGGGTTTCTGGTTGGAAGTCCAACAAGTCAGCAGCTGTTACATTCACCTCAGGTTTTTGCTTGTCAAATTGGTTAGGACGATCGCCCAATACTGCTTTGAACTCAGCCATAGAAGCTTCAACAAGACCTGGGTGAGCAACCCAGCCACCGTCGTAACCATCAGTTGCGTCACGCTTTTTGTCATTGATGATGCCTTGCATAGCAATGGCGTTTTTCTCTGGATCGTTCTTGATTGGAATCAACGCGCTCATACCGCCCATCGCTGGTGCGCCGCGCTTGTGACATGTCTTCAATAGCAATAGAGCATAAGCGCGCATGAATGGAGCAGTCATGGTCACTTTTGCGCGATCAGCCAAGCAGAAGTTTTTGTCTACTTTGAATTTCTTGATGCATGAGAAGATGTAATCCCAACGACCAGCATTCAAACCGGCGCTGTGTTCACGCAACTCATAAAGAATTTCATCCATTTCGAATGCGGCCAAAATGGTTTCAATCAACACAGTGGCTTTGATCGTGCCACGTGGGAAACCTAATTCGTCTTGAGTCATGCAGAAAATGTCATTCCACAAACGTGCTTCTAAATGGCTTTCCATTTTTGGCAAGTAGAAATAAGGGCCTGCGCCACGTGCCAACTGTTCTTTAGCGTTGTGGAAGAAGAACAAAGCGAAGTCAAAGATACCGCCAGATACGCGTTGACCATCAACCGTCACGTGCTTCTCATCCAAGTGCCAACCACGTGGGCGAACTTGCAATGTGGCAATCTTGTCATTTAACTTGTAGCTTTTGCCGTTTTGCTCAAGGCTTAGTTCGCGACGAATCGCCTTTTTCATGTTGATTTGACCCTGAATTTGATTCGTCCAGCTTGGGCTGTTTGAATCTTCAAAGTCAGTCATATAAGAGTCTGCGCCTGAGTTAAAGGCATTGATCACCATTTTGGCTTCAACTGGGCCAGTGATCTCAACGCGACGGCACTGTAATGCTGCTGGAATTGCAGCTACTTTCCAATCACCTTCACGGATGTGTTTTGTTTCAGGCAAAAAATCAGGTTTTTCACCAGCGTCCAAACGCTTGGTGCGCTCAACACGTGCCTTGAGGAGTTCTTTACGACGTGGCTCAAAAGTACGGTGAAGTTTGGCCACCAAAGCCAAAGCCTCTGGGGTCAAAATAGTTGCAAATTCTGGGGAAACATCGGCGCTGATCGCCATGCCTTGAGGCAAGTTAGACATGAAAAACTCCTGAAAAACAAATAGTTATGGTTATAAGTACGTGTTGCTTTTTCTTGCAAAAACAACATTATGCCTTTTGCGATGAAAATTGTCCCAAAACGCCTTTTGACTATTTCATGAATTTATTCATTCAAGGTCAACCAAACTTAAAACTCACGCGTTAATGGCGTAAGGACACTTTTATAGGAGCCTTCTGTGAGATACGGTTTTAACCATTTATCTGATGATGAATTTCTAGTTTTGTGCAAAGAATTGAATAAAAACAAGGGCTTACTCTTGATTGGTAAGATCAAAGAGCTACCGCCCAAGCTGGCCGCTTTTGCAGAATGGCGCAAGGGTTTGAGCTATATGCAAGCGTACGCATGATCAAATTTATAAAAATAACTAAATAAATAGACAAAAAATTAGAAGCATTCAATAAAAAACCGCCTGATTGGGCGGTTTTTTATTAGCGGTACTTTCTCGATGGTAGTTTGGACTCGTTTAGCTCAGCGCTTGAATCACTTCAGGTGGCGCTTGAACCAATTCAATCAAAACACCCTCGCCCCCAATTGGGAACTCTTCATTCCCTTTAGGGTGTAAAAAAGTGATGTCATACCCTGCAGCCCCTTTTCGAATCCCACCAGGTGCAAATCTCACACCATTGGCTGTCAACCATTCAACCGCGACCGGCAAGTTATCAACCCATAAACCAATGTGATTGAGTGGGGTTGTGTGCACAGCGGGTTTCTTTTCTGGATCGATCGGTTGCATCAAATCCACTTCCACCTTATGAACACCCTTACCCATGGCACAAATGTCTTCATCAACGTTTTCGCGTTCTGATTTAAATGTACCAGTCACTTCTAGACCAAACATGTCAACCCAAAGCTTTTGAAGTTTGGTTTTGTCTGGTCCACCAATGGCCACTTGTTGAATGCCCAAAATTTTGAATGGTTTAGTCATCTGCTGGCTCACTCGAATCTCAGAATTTCTTGATCAACGGCAAGACTCTCACCTTTGGCAGCCATCACAGCAGCAACCACGCCATCCTGCGTTGCGACCAAGACGTTTTCCATCTTCATCGCTTCAATCGCAGCTAAGCGCTGACCCGCTTCTACTTTTTGACCGACAGTAACAGCGACATCAACCAATAAGCCAGGCATCGGAGACAACAAGAACTTCGACATATCGGGCGGTTCTTTGAAAGGCATCAGCTTTTGCATTTCAGCAGCCTGTGGTGTTAACACCATGCTGTCGACTCTCACGCCATCGAATTGCAAGCGATAGAAGGTGCCCATGCGCTCAACCTGAAGCGCGATCTCACGTCCATTCACAGATGCTTTGTAAATGATCTGACCAGGATTCCAGTCTGAATCAATTTTATAAACTGAACCATCGACTGTGACTTCATAACCACGAGCTGTTTCATCAATCGATGTTGGCACGTAATTCATCTTGCCAGCTTCACCAGCTGCCACCACGAATTCTGTTGGGATTTTGACCTCGTGACCTTCAAGCTGACCATAAATACCAGCCGCACGATCCAAGTAACGGCGATGAACAGCTGTTGCCAATGCATCCATTAATTTTGGATCTTCCGCTTTGACATCGGACGCTCTAAATCCATGAGGGAATTGTTCGGCAATGAAACCAGTGTTGAAGTCCCCAGAGATGAAACGTGGGTGCTGCATCAAAGCAGCTTGGAATGGAATATTAGAATGAATGCCACGAATCACGAACTCATTCAAAGCAGCACGCATCTTAGTGATTGCATCCAAACGATCTTTACCGTGCACGATCAATTTAGCAATCATTGAATCGTAGTACATCGGAATCTCACCGCCTTCATAGACACCAGTGTCCACACGCACACCATTCACCTCTTCAGGCGGCTGGTATCTAACCAAACGACCAGTTGATGGCAAGAAGTTGCGGTATGGGTCGTCCGCATTGATGCGGCACTCCATTGACCAACCATTGCGCTGAATATCTTTTTGACCAAACGATAATTTTTCTCCAGCGGCTACTCGGATCATCTGCTCAACAAGGTCTAGTCCTGTGATCGATTCAGTCACAGGATGCTCTACTTGTAAACGAGTATTCATTTCCAAGAAGTAGAAAGACTGGTCCTTGCCAACCACAAACTCAACCGTGCCAGCAGATTGATATTTCACAGCTTTGGCCAAAGCCACCGCTTGGTCACCCATCGCTTTGCGAGTTTCATCACTGATGAATGGTGATGGCGCTTCTTCGATCACTTTTTGGTGACGACGCTGAATCGAGCACTCACGCTCCCACAAGTAAACAGCATTGCCATGACCATCACCCAACACCTGAATTTCAATGTGGCGCGGCTCTTCAACAAATTTCTCGATGAACACACGATCATCACCAAAGCTGTTACGAGCTTCATTCTTACAAGCTGAGAAACCTTCAAAAGCTTCTTTATCGTTAAATGCAACGCGCAAACCTTTACCGCCGCCACCTGCTGATGCTTTGATCATCACTGGATAACCAATGCCCTTGGCAATTTCTACCGCAGATTCAGGTGTATCAATCGCATCGTTGTAACCAGGAATCGTATTGACCTTGGCTTCGTTGGCTAATTTTTTAGAAGCGATCTTGTCACCCATCGCAGCAATCGAATAATGCTTAGGCCCGATGAAAGTGATGCCCTCTTCTTCCAAGCGCTTAGCAAATGCCTCGTTCTCAGATAAGAAACCATAACCAGGGTGAACCGCTTCAGCACCCGTGTCTTTACACGCCTTGATGATGTTATCCATCACCAAATAGGATTCACGTGAAGGAGCTGGGCCAATACACACTGCTTCATCAGCAAGCTCTACGTGACGCGCATCACGGTCGGCTTCAGAATAAACAGCCACAGTTTTAATGCCCATCTTGCGAGCAGTTTTAATCACGCGGCAAGCAATTTCACCACGGTTAGCAATCAGAATCTTCTTAAACATGTTCTTGTCCTAATCGATTAAAGAGGGATGTTGCCGTGTTTGCGCCAAGGATTTTCAATATCCTTGTCTTTGAGCATGGCCAAAGATCTAGCAACACGTTTACGAGTTTCATGAGGCATGATCACATCGTCAATGTAACCACGACGACCAGCCACAAATGGATTGGCAAACTTGGCTTTGTACTCTGCCTCGCGCTCGGCTAACTTGGTAGGATCACCTTTTTCTTCACGGAAAATAATTTCCACAGCGCCCTTAGGGCCCATCACCGCAATTTCAGCTGAAGGCCAAGCAAAATTCACATCACCTCTGAGGTGTTTTGAAGCCATCACGTCATACGCACCACCGTAGGCTTTGCGTGTGATCACTGTGATCTTTGGTACTGTGCATTCTGCATATGCGTACAACAACTTGGCGCCGTGCTTGATGATGCCGCCGTATTCTTGTGAAGTGCCTGGCATAAATCCTGGCACATCTACAAAAGTAACCACTGGGATATTAAAAGCATCACAGAAACGCACGAAACGTGCCGCCTTGATCGATGATTTGATGTCCAAGCAACCAGCCAAGACCAATGGCTGGTTGGCAACGATACCGACTGTTTGACCTTCGATGCGTGCAAAACCAATAATGATGTTTTTCGCATAGTCAGGTTGAATTTCAAAGAAATCACCATCATCAACAGTTTTTGTGATCAACTCATGCATGTCGTAAGGCTTATTGGCGTTATCAGGCACCAAAGTATCTAGCGAATAATCCAAGCGCTCTGCTGTATCAGCCCCCTTGCGCACAGGTGGCTTCTCTTTATTTGATAAAGGCAGATAGTTAAAGAAGCGACGCAACATCAAAATCGCTTCAACATCGTTTTCAAAGGCGCGATCGCACACACCTGATTTGGTAGAGTGAGTCATGGCACCACCCAACTCTTCTGCTGTCACTTCCTCATGAGTCACGGTCTTCACAACTTCTGGACCCGTCACAAACATGTATGAACTATCTTTGACCATGAAAATGAAGTCGGTCAATGCTGGTGAATACACGGCACCACCAGCGCTAGGACCCATGATCAAAGAAATTTGTGGAATCACACCTGAAGCAGACACGTTGCGCTGAAAAATCTCAGCATAACCACCCAAAGATGCCACACCCTCCTGAATACGTGCACCGCCCGAGTCATTCAAACCAATCACTGGAGCGCCGACCTTCATGGCTTGATCCATGACCTTACAAATCTTCTCAGCATGAGCTTCAGACAATGAACCACCGAACACGGTGAAGTCCTGTGAGTACACAAAGGTCAGACGACCATTGATCATGCCGTAGCCAGTCACCACACCATCACCAGGCACAGATTCATTGGCCATGCCAAAGTCCGTGCAACGGTGCTCAACGAACATGTCCCATTCTTCAAATGAGCCATCGTCTAATAACAACTCAATGCGCTCACGAGCTGTTAATTTGCCTTTGCCATGTTGGGCATTGATGCGCTTTTGACCGCCGCCCAGGCGAGCCTGTTCACGCTTGGCTTCTAGTTGTTTGATGATGTCATGCATAAAATGCTCTCCCTTGTTTCTCAATCTTTAAATTAACTTTTACTCATTACTTCTTAACTTTTACTTCTTGATCTTTACTTCATTAAATCCAATAATCGTCTGGCGGCCACTGAGGCTGCCATGGTTCCCTGGTTCACCGCTTCACTTAATTCAGGCAATAGCTTTTGTACTTGTGCATTGGCTTTGAAGTTTTGTCTTAAGCCTGCTTCGATGCGTTCCCACATCCATGCTTGGGCCTGTTGCTTTCTTCTCAATGCCAAGTGACCATGCTTTGTCTGAATGTCTTTGAATATGTTGACCGTGTCCCAAAACTCAGTGATACCTTCAGACTTCAAAGCGCTCATGCGAATCACTTTTGGATGCCAAAGTGTTTCATCATGGTGAGCGTGCTCAGGGTTGCCGTGCATGCTGAATAAGCGCAATGAACCCATGATTTGCACTTGCGCCCTGGTGGCAGCATCTGGGTCTAAATCAACTTTATTGATGACCACCAAATCAGCTAACTCCATCACACCTTTTTTGATGGCTTGAAGATCATCGCCCGCATTAGGCAGTTGCAACAAAACAAACATATCTGTCATATTGGCAACAGCTGTTTCACTTTGACCAACACCGACCGTTTCAACAATCACTACGTCATGACCGGCCGCTTCAGCGACCAACATGGCTTCACGTGTTTTTTCCGCGACTCCACCAAGATTGCCTGATGAAGGTGTGGGTCTGATGAATGCTTTCTCATTGACCGATAAAAACTCCATGCGGGTTTTGTCACCCAGAATCGAACCACCAGAAACTGTGGACGATGGGTCAATTGCTAAAACAGCCACACGATGACCTTTACTGATCAGATACAGATACAAGCCCAAGGCTTCAATGAAAGTAGATTTACCAACACCCGGAACACCAGAAATACCTAATCTGAAAGATTGTCCACTCTTAGGCAGAATCGCATTGAGCACTTCATCTGCTCTTAAACGATGATCAGGCCTGGTTGACTCCAACAAGGTGATGGCTTTCGCCATGGCTCGGCGCTGGGCCGATCCAGGTTTGGCATCAGCACCACAGATGGCATCAACGAGTATTTGATCTTCTGTTTGCACGCGGGTCTTTATTAGCTATTTATTCGCTGATCAATGATTGGCTTATTTTTGAGCCAAACGAATTTGCTCTAGAACATCCTTGGCCGATGCTGGAATTGGTGTACCAGGACCATAGATGCCTTTCACGCCAGCTTCGTATAAGAACTCATAATCTTGACGTGGAATCACGCCACCCACAAAAACGATGATGTCATCAGCGCCCTGCTTTTTCAGTTCCTGAATGATGGCTGGCACCAATGTTTTATGTCCTGCTGCCAAAGTAGAAATGCCCACCGCATGCACATCGTTCTCGATGGCTTGGCGCGCACACTCTTCTGGCGTTTGGAACAAAGGCCCCATATCAACGTCAAAGCCTAAATCTGCAAAAGCTGTGGCCACCACTTTGGCACCGCGGTCGTGACCATCTTGACCTAATTTGGCAATCATCACACGTGGGTGACGGCCTTGATCTTTAGCAAATTCAGCGATTTCTGTTTTTAATTTTTCCCAGCCTTCTGCTGAGTCATAAGCAGCTGCATACACACCAGTCACCTTTTGAGTATCGGCGCGATGGCGCCCGTAAACTTTTTCCAATGCATCAGAAACTTCACCCACTGTTGCGCGCAAACGAATGGCATCGATTGCAAGAGCCAATAAGTTACCAGTGTTATTTTCTGCTGCGGCTGTCAGCGCATCCAAGGCTGCCTGAACTTTTTGACTGTCACGCTTTGCTCTGACATCTTTTAAACGAGCAATTTGTGAATCACGAACCTTGTTGTTATCAATATCCAAGATATCAATTGGATCTTCTTTGCCGAGCTTGTATTTGTTAACGCCAACAATCACATCTTTGCCAGAATCGATACAAGCTTGCTTTTCAGCAGCGGCGGCTTCAATTTTGAGTTTGGCCCAACCACTTTCAACCGCTTTGGTCATGCCACCCATGCCTTCAACTTCTTGAATGATGTCCCATGCTTTATCAGCCATGTCTTGCGTGAGCTTTTCCATCATGTAAGAACCAGCCCAAGGATCGATCACATTGGTGATGTGAGTTTCTTCTTGAATGATCAACTGGGTATTACGCGCAATGCGTGATGAGAACTCCGTTGGCAAAGCAATCGCTTCATCAAATGAATTGGTGTGCAATGACTGTGTGCCACCGAATACAGCTGCCATCGCTTCAATCGTGGTTCTAACAACGTTGTTGTAGGGATCTTGCTCTGTGAGTGACCAGCCTGAAGTTTGGCAATGCGTTCTCAACATCAATGACTTAGGATTCTTTGGATTGAATTCCTTCATCACACGCCACCACAACAAGCGAGCAGCTCTTAATTTAGCGACTTCTAGATAGAAGTTCATACCAATGGCAAAGAAGAAAGATAGACGACCAGCAAAGCCATCCACATCCAAACCTTTGCTCAAGGCAGTTTTTACGTACTCTTTACCATCAGCGATGGTGAAAGCCAATTCCAAGGCTTGGTTCGCACCCGCTTCTTGAATGTGATAACCAGAGATAGAAATCGAATTGAACTTGGGCATCTTTTGAGAGGTGTACTCAATGATGTCGCCAATGATGCGCATCGATGGCTCTGGTGGGTAGATGTAAGTATTACGCACCATGAACTCTTTCAAAATATCATTTTGAATAGTTCCTGATAACTGATCCTGACTCACGCCTTGCTCTTCAGCTGCAACCACATAGCCAGCCAAAATTGGTAATACGGCACCGTTCATGGTCATTGATACAGATACTTTGTCCAATGGGATTTGATTGAACAAAATCTTCATGTCTTCTACTGAATCAATCGCCACACCCGCTTTACCTACATCGCCGGTCACACGAGGATGGTCAGAGTCGTAGCCACGATGAGTGGCCAAGTCAAAAGCAACTGAAACACCTTGACCACCTGCAGCCAAAGCTTTGCGATAAAACGCATTGGATTCTTCTGCGGTTGAGAAACCAGCATATTGGCGAATCGTCCAAGGACGAACGGAGTACATCGTTGCCTGAGGACCGCGCACAAATGGCTCAAATCCAGGCAAGGTGTTAGCAAAGGGCAAACCTTCGGTATCAGCTGCTGTGTAAAGCGCCTTTAATTTAATGTCATCGGGAGTATCCCAGCCTAAAGCATCAACATTGCCATTGGGAGCAGATTTGGCAGCAGACTTTTCCCAGGCTTCAAGACTTGGGTTAGAAAACTCGGGCCATGGGCTCTTTGTGGTTTTACTCATTATTTCTCCACCGATATATTTAATAAATTAACAATATTGAATCTCTTGGGCTTGACATATACCTGACAAAAATGATTAAATGTATTCATAATTATGAATACAAAAATATCATTAGCGCCTAGGCCATTATACGAGGAAGTAGCCGAAAGGTTAAGAAATAGTATTTTCTCGCACGAATATGCCCCAGGAGCCTGGATCGATGAACAAGCGATTGCAGCTGAATATGGCATCAGCCGCACACCTATGCGTGAAGCTATCAAGGTTTTGGCCGCCGAAGGCTTGATAACAATGAAAATGCGCCGCGGCGCCTACGTGACTGAGGTCAGCAAGTCTGATTTAAACCAAATTTTCACGATTCTCGCCCTACTCGAAGGTCAAGCTTGCCGTGAAGCAGCCACCAAAGCAACTGAACGCCAGCTAGAAGAGCTCGACTCAATACACTTAAAACTAGAAAGAGCCGCTGCCGACCGAGATTTAGATGAGTTTTTCGTGATTAATCAGTCTTTTCACGAGAAAATTCAAGAAATCTCGAGTAATCCATGGATGAAACGCACGATCGATGACCTTAAAAAAGTTCTGAAACTGCAACGCAGAGATTCTTTAAGTAAACGCGGCAGGATGGAAAGCTCACTGTTAGAGCACCGCAAGATACTCTCCGCCCTTTTGGCCAGAGATCCTGATTTATCAGAGAAGTTGATGAAAGAGCATTTCTTACAGGGTCAGCTAGCAGCCAAGTGAAATTGTTTCTGTTGGTGAGTTTTACTTAGTGAGTTTTACTTAGTTAGTTTTTTATCCATAAAAAAAGCCGCTTAAAGCGGCTTTTTTGTTTGAGCTGATTAGGTCAGCAGTTTTCTTACTTCTTAACCACCAAATTACCAGGCAAGCTAGCGATGTAAGCAGCCATGTCTTTTAGATCTCTGTCTGAGAACTGAGCCGCTTGGCCAGCCATGATCGCATTGCTACGACCAATGTTTGGATTGTTAGTAACCTTGTAGGCTTTCAAAGCAGCATAAAGATAATCGGCGTGCTGACCAGCCAACTTAGGGTACTCAGCAACCACTGGTTTGTTCATGCCTTCACCGTGACAAGCTGCACAGTTACCTTTGACCAAAAGCTCTTGACCTTTTTTAAGGTCAGCCGCTTGGGCAGTTACTGCAGTCATTGCGATAGAGGCCGTTGCGATAGCAATCAAAATATGTTTCATGTCGACTTCTCCCGCTTATTTCAATTTATTGATGGTTGTTGCTGATGTCTGAGCAGAGTAGTAAACCGCTAGGTCAGCCATGTCTTGATCTGTTAGTGAACCAGCAATACCACGCATGGTTGGGTGCTTACGCTCACCTTTTTTGTAAGCTTGCAAAGCAGCCACGATGTACTCAGCGTTCTGACCACCAATCATAGGCACGGTGTAAATCTCAGGGAAACTTGAGCGGTAGCCAGGAATTGCATGGCAACCAATACACATCGCCACTTTTGATTCAGCAGCTTTAACATCGCCCTTAACACCTTGGGCATTCACAGTACCGGCCAAAGTCATGGCGGCAACAGCAACAAATAGTAGTTTTTTCATAGTGACCAAATATTGAGTTAGATCAAAAAATTCTTCGATGCGAGTATAGCGGATGAGAGGGAAAAATGGGTTCAGAAATTAGAATTTTTAGAGTTTTTTCCCAACAAAACCTGCTAAAAAGCTCAAAATACTTTAAATCAACTACAAACTTCATGAAATATTAGTTTTACTAAGTCATGGTCTTGGCATCGCAATACAATGACGCATTATTTAGGAGAACCTTGATGTCGACAATCGCACAACGCTTAAAAGAACTTCAAATTGAGTTACCGACTGCTGGTGCTCCAGCGGCCGCTTATGTGATGTCAGCTCAAACTGGCAACACCCTATTTTTATCTGGTCACATCGCTAAAAAAGATGGTAAGCCTTTGGTGGGTAAATTGGGTTTGACCATGAGCACTGAAGAAGGCAAATTGGCTGCGCGCAGCATTGCAATTGATTTGATGGCCACCATGCAAGCTCATCTTGGCAATTTGGATCGTGTGAAGCGCATCGTTAAAGTGATGAGCTTGGTCAACTCTACAGAAACATACACAGAGCATCATTTGGTGACGAATGGTTGCTCTGAATTATTGTTTGAAGTTTTTGGTGAAGCTGGCAAACATGCACGCAGCGCCTTTGGTGTGGCACAGATTCCTTTGGGCGCTTGCGTTGAAATTGAATTAATTGCTGAAGTTGAGTAATCCTGATCGCTTAATGAAGTTACTTCACAAAGTAACTGGCTAGCCAAATGTAAGCCGGTATCCCCACGATGATGTTCAAGGGGAATGTGATGCCCAATGAGGTACCCATGTACAACGCGGGATTAACTTCGGGCATCGCGTGACGCAAGACCGCTGGTACAGCGATGTATGAAGCACTGGCTGCGAGAATCATCAACAAGACCGTGTCTCCCAAAGCCACACCAAACATCAAACACAAGGCCAAAGCCACCATTGCATGAATTGGTGGCGCGATGAAACCATACAAAAAGGTGATGGGCGGCTTGCCTTTAAGCTCGCCAATACTTCTGGCAGCAACCAAGCCCATGTCGAGCAAGAAAAATGCCAACAATCCTTTGAACAAGTCGATTGAGAATGGCGCCATGACTTTGAGTCCAGCCTCACCAGAAATGATGCCAACCATCAAAGATCCTAAAAGTAATAGCTGGCCACCATCTGTGAATGATTCATGAAGAATTTTCCCAATCGGCGTGTGCCCTGTTTTATCACCAGAGCGCTGCAGTCGAATTCTGTTGGCGAGCACAATCGCAATGATGATCGCTGGTGACTCCATCAAGGCCATCGCAGCAGCCATGTGACCACCGTAGGCAATGCCATTTTGATCGAGTACTTGAGTCGCTGTGATGAAAGTCACAGCACTCACAGAACCGTAGGCAGCAGCGATCGCTGCCGCATCTAATTTATCTAACTTTTGCTTAAGTAAGTTGTATCCAACCAAGGGCACTGCAATTGCAAGTGCAATGGCCAAGCCAAGACTGATCGCAATTTCTGGGGTAAAGCCTGATTTATTGAGGGCAAAACCGCCCTTCAATCCCAAGGCCATCAGTAAATAAAGGGACAAGAAACGTGATATTTGCTGAGGAATCTCTAAATTAGAGCGCACCAATCCTGCAAAGATGCCGAAGATGAAAAACAGAATGGATGGGTCAAGAAGATTGGTCATGATTTTTCCTTTGGCGCCATGATAAAAATACTCATACATAAAGTAAAATCGTATTTATGATATAAATACATAGATAAAAGTCTATGACCACTATGACAACATTGATGAGCGAATAACCATGAACATCACTTTCAGACAATTGCGCCTTTTCTTAGCGCTTGCAGACACAGGCAGTGTCAGCTCTGCCGCCAGGGTTCTTCATGTGACCCAACCCACTGCCTCGATGCAGTTAAAGGAAATCACGGAAGCCGTGGGCCTGCCTTTGTATGAAGTTGTCTCTAGAAAGGTCTATTTGACAGAAATGGGCCATGAATTGGCCAGATGTGCCAGAGCCATTGTGGGTGAATGGGAAAACTTTGAACAACAAGCAGATGGCTTAAAGGGTTTCACCAGGGGAAAACTCAAGGTGGCCGTGGTCAGCACTGCCAAATACTTCATCCCAAGATTATTGGGAACGTTTTGTGCCAAATACCCAGACCTGGATATTTCTTTAGAGGTCTTGAATCGTGATGGTGTGGTGAAGCGCTTAGAAGAAAACTTAGATGATCTTTACATCATGTCTCAACCACCGCTGAACTTGGATATTGAAGATGAAATCTTCATGCCCAATCCTTTGGTCTTAGTCGCTCCAAAAAATTCTCCAATGGCGAAGAAAAAGCTGATTGATATTGCCAGCTTAAAAGACGAGCAGTTTATTTTTAGAGAAAAAGGTTCTGGCACCAGAATGGCCATTGATGCTCACTTCAAGAAGTTGAAGTTCAAACCAGATGTGAGACTAGAGCTTGGCAGCAATGAAGCGATCAAAGAAGCTGTGATTGGTGGCTTGGGATTGGCAGTTTTATCAAAGTATTCATTGAGTGAAGCAAGTACTCAAAATGGAGTGGCAATTTTGAAATGCGCTGATTTTCCAATTGAAACCAGTTGGCACATCGTGAGACCCAAAGGCAAAAAGCTATCCCCAATCGCTAGCATCTTCAAGAAACATCTATCAGATCAAGCCAAGGCTTGGAGATAGTGAGAGCTTTAGAGTTCGAACTTACTAAGACTCTCACTAAAACTCTCACCTACCAAATTTGAAACTGGCTTGTTTATTGCGCAGTCAACTTTGCATCTTTGAGTTTAGGCTCTAATGCATGACCCTTTCGAGCACGATTGGCTGTGAAGGACTTCAAAGTCTTCGCATCCAATGCAGCTTCTGTTGGCTTACCTGCTCTACCAAGACCGGAAATGACAGCACCTGATGAGCCTACTGCAATCGCAGACTGAAGACGCTCAGCTTTATCAAGATCCATCAAGATCACACCCTTGCCACCTGTTGGCAAACGCTTCAAATCATCCAATGAGAAGACCAAGAGTCGTCCATTCTCAGACAAGCAGGCAACTTGCTTCATGCCTTCTTGAACTTTGGCTGGGGCCAATGGCGCATCACCTGGTGCGAATTTAGCATCGACACCCACAAATGATTTACCCGCCTTGTTACGCGTTGTCATATCAGCCACGTTCGCCAAGAAACCATTGCCTGATTTCATCGACAACAAGAGCAAGTCGTCATTGTGTCCAGCGTAGTAAGCCACCATCTGAGTGCCGGCTGCCAAGTTAACAAAACCGGTTAATGGAGAGCCATCACCTCTGGCTCCAGGCAAATCGGAAACTGGCACGGTGTAAACGCGACCATTGCTGCCAAAACCAAGAACCACGTCGGTAGTACGACATTCAAAGGTGGCATACATACCATCGCCAGCTTTGAAGCTGAATTGCTGTGGATCATGCTCATGTCCTTGACGAGCTCTGACCCATCCACGCTGAGAAACAATCACGGTGACTGGCTCATCGATCACTTTGGTTTCAGCAATCGCTTTTTTCTCTTCCTGGATCATGGTGCGACGCTCATCACCGAAGGTCTTCATATCAGCTTCGATTTCTTTGACAATGCGCTTGCGCATATTGCTATCGCTGCCCAAGATGCTTTCTAAGTCTTCTTTTTCAGTATTGAGTTCTTTGAGCTCTTGTTCAATCTTGATGGCTTCTAGTCTTGCTAACTGACGCAAGCGAATTTCTAAGATATCTTCGGCTTGACGCTCAGAGAGTTTGAACGCTGTCATCAAATCAGCTTTAGGCTCATCACTGCCACGAATGATTTTGATGACTTTATCAATGTTGAGAAGAACTAATTGACGTCCTTCTAGGATATGAATGCGGTCATTGACCTTGGTCAAGCGATGCTGAGTTCTGCGGGTTACTGTTGCAACACGGAACTCGATCCATTCACTCAGAATCTCGCCAAGTCCTTTTTGACGTGGGCGACCATCATTGCCAATCATCACCAAGTTGATCGGTGCATTGGACTCAAGTGAGGTATGAGCCAACAAGGTTGTGACGAATTCATTCACATCGATGTTTTTGGTTTTTGGCTCAAACACCAAACGAACCGCAGCGTCTTTGCTTGATTCATCACGCACAGAATCTAATAAACTCAAGATGGTTTGTTTGAGATTATTTTGTTCAGGCGTTAAGGTTTTCTTACCAACTTTAACTTTCGGGTTGGTGAGCTCTTCAATTTCTTGAAGAACTTTTTGTGTTGAAGTGCCCGGTGGCATTTCTGTCACAACCAATTTCCATTGGCCACGAGCCATGTCTTCAATCACCCAACGGGCTCTGACTTTTAAGCTGCCACGGCCTGTTTGATAGATTTGCGAAATTTCCGCATGAGAAGAAATGATTTGCGCACCACCCGGGAAGTCTGGGCCTGGTATGTATGACATCAATTCGTCATGAGAGATTTTTGGATTCTTCATGAGCGCAATTGCTGCACTCGCCACTTCCTTTAAATTGTGTGATGGCACTTCAGTGGCCATACCCACGGCAATGCCTGAAGCACCATTCAAAAGAACAAAGGGCAATCTTGCTGGCAACAAACGAGGTTCCTGCATCGAACCATCGTAGTTAGGAATGAAATCAACCGTACCTTCATCGATTTCATCTAAGAGCAAACTGGCGATCTTAGTTAAGCGAGCTTCGGTGTAACGCATCGCTGCAGCACCATCGCCGTCTCGTGAACCAAAGTTACCTTGGCCATCGATCAATGGATAGCGCAATGAGAAATCTTGCGCCAAACGCACCAAAGCGTCATAAGCAGATTGGTCACCGTGCGGATGGAATTTACCCAACACGTCACCGACCACACGCGCGCTCTTCACTGGTTTTGCATCAGCACGCAGATTCATTTCATTCATCGCAAACAAAATACGGCGCTGAACAGGTTTTTGACCATCGGCCACTTCTGGCAGAGCACGGCCCTTCACCACACTGATAGCGTAGTCAAGATAAGCACGCTCGGCGTAGGTTGCCAGCGTCAATGAATCAACATCAGCAGTATTCGGCACCACTCTTGGCGCAGTCGCTACAGCGTTAGCATCGGTATCAGATTCATCGCCCATGTCAGCGAATAAATCTGGTTCTTGATTCGGATTGTTTTTCTTTTTACTCATTCGGTATTTTTCTTAATTCTTAAGACTTAAATGTCTGCTTCAACTTCATTGCCGCGTTCTTCAAGCCATGTTTTGCGAGCACCTGATTCAGATTTGCCCATCAACATGTCCATGGTTTTAACTGTTTCAACTTCACCCAAGGCACCCTCAGTGACTGGCAATAAACGACGTGTATCAGGATTGAGTGTTGTGTCCCAAAGCTGTTCAGCGTTCATTTCACCCAAGCCCTTAAAGCGGCTAATTTGCCAGCTGCCCTCACGCAAACCTTCTTTGCGCAATTTATCTTCAATGGCTTTTAGTTCACCTTCATCCAAGGCGTAGAGTTTTTGCGCTGGTTTTTTTCCGCGTGCCGGAGCATCCACACGGAACAAAGGTGGGCGTGCAATGTACACATGGCCACGTTCCATGAGTTTCGGGAAGTGTTTGTAGAACAAGGTGAGCAACAAGACCTGAATATGTGCGCCGTCTACGTCCGCATCTGACAAGATACAAATCTTGCCGTAACGTAAATTGCTCATATCTGGGTCATCATTGTTGCCGTGAGGATCCACCCCAATCGCAACAGCAATGTCATGAACTTCGTTGTTGGCAAACAAGCGATCGCGCTCTGCTTCCCACGTGTTCAAAACTTTACCGCGCAAAGGCAAAATCGCTTGGTATTCTTTATTACGGCCCATTTTCGCTGAACCGCCGGCAGAATCACCCTCAACCAAGAAAATTTCATTCATCGCGATGTCTTCGCTCTCGCAGTCAGTCAACTTACCTGGCAGAACTGCAACACCTGATGATTTTTTCTTTTCAACTTTTTGACCAGCACGGGTTCTTGCTTGAGCTTGTTTGATCACGAGCTCAGCTAATTTTCTGCCGTAATCAACGTGTTGGTTCAACCACAGATCTAAAGCAGATTTAACAAATCCAGATACCAAACGCACGGCATCACGAGAATTCAAACGTTCTTTGATCTGCCCTTGGAACTGCGGATCCAATACTTTGGCTGATAAAACAAAAGAAGCTCGTGCAAAGACGTCTTCAGGCATCAATTTGACGCCTTTCGGTTGCAAAGCATGAATATCAATAAAGCTTTTCACAGCATTGAATAAGCCATCGCGCAAACCACTTTCGTGCGTTCCGCCAGCAGGAGTTGGAATCAAGTTCACATAGCTTTCGCGAACTGGAGCACCTTCTTCGGTCCAGGCCACCACCCAACTTGCGCCTTCACCTTCAGCAAATGAATCTTCACCCGCACGATTAGGATCAGCGAAGTGTTCGCCATCAAATGCTGGAATAACCACTGGACTGTGGCCACTTTGTGCCATGGCTTCATCCAAGTAGCCTTTTAATCCCTGGGTATACAACCAAGTTTGTGGCTCGCCACCCTTCTCTTGAATGAGAGTGACTTTAACGCCAGGCAATAAAACAGCCTTTGAGCGCAGCAATCGTTGCAACTCAGCCATTGGAATCTGCGCGCTGTCAAAGTATTTACCATCTGGCCATGCTCTGACACGGGTACCGTTGGGGCGATCGCCCATCGGTGCAATTTTTGTTTTAAGCGCCTCAACCACAAAGCCATGTTCAAAAGCCAAGGTTGAAATTTGTTTGTCGCGCCAAACCGTCACTTCCATGCGCTTTGATAATGCATTGGTGACAGAAACACCCACACCGTGCAAGCCGCCTGAGAAAGCGTAGGCTCCGCCAGAGCCTTTTTCAAATTTACCGCCAGCGTGAAGCTGTGTGAATACCAATTCAACGACGGGACGTTTTTCTTCTGGGTGCATGCCCACCGGAATGCCTCGACCATCATCTTCAACACTCACGCTGCCATCGGTGTGCATGGTGAGCACGATGTGATGACCATGACCACCCAGGGCTTCGTCCGAGGCGTTATCAATCACCTCTTGGATCATGTGCAATGGATTATCAGTCCGGGTATACATACCTGGACGCTGTTTGACCGGTTCAAGTCCTTTAAGAACTTTGATCGACGATTCGCTGTATTGATCTGTTTTTTTAGTTGCCATGGCGAAGAATTGTATCCACATGCGAAAATGACTTCCATGGGAGCACTTAATCATCTTCGCGTTTTAGACCTCAGTCGAGTCTTGGCAGGCCCCTGGTGTGGGCAGAACCTGGCAGACCTGGGAGCTGATGTAATCAAGGTTGAGAGGCCAAAAGCAGGGGATGATACCCGTCAATGGGGCCCTCCTTTTTTGAAGGATTCTGAGGGTCAAGATACTTCAGAAGCAGCCTATTATTTGGCCATTAATCGCAACAAAAGATCGATTACTTTGGATATTTCGACCCCAGAAGGTCAAGAAATCATCAAAAAATTGGTTTTAGAGACCGATGTGGTGATTGAGAACTACAAAGTGGGCCAATTAAAGAAATATGGCCTGGATTATGAGAGTCTCAAAAGCCTTAAAAAAGATCTAATTTATTGTTCTATAACGGGTTTTGGTCAAACAGGGCCTTATGCCCATCGCGCTGGTTATGACTTCATCGTGCAAGGCATGGGTGGTTTTATGAGTGTCACCGGTGAAAAAGAAGATTTACCCGGTGGCGGCCCTCAAAAGGCCGGCGTGGCCATCACAGATATTTTTACTGGGATGTATGCCACTTCTGCCATTTTGGCGGCTGTGGTGCACCGAGATCGCACGGGCGTGGGTCAATACATTGATTTGGCCTTACTGGATGTTCAAGTGGCAACCATGGCCAATGTGGCGAGTAATTATTTGGCCAGCGGTGTGGCCCCCAAGAGCTGGGGTAATGCCAGCCCGAATATCGTGCCCTATCAAACCTTCAAATCATCTGATGGTTGGATCATTGTGGCTTGTGGGAATGATGGTCAGTACCGTCATTTTGTAAAAGCCGGTGGTCAAGAAGAGTTGGCTGATGATCCGCGTTTTGCGACCAATCCAGAACGCGTGCGACATCGCGATACTTTGGTGCCGATCTTGAGTGCGATGGTAGCAAAGAAAACCAAAAAAGATTGGATTGATGCATTAGAACAAGCTGGCGTACCCTGTGGTCCGATCAATAACTTCCAAGAAGTGTTTGAGAACGAGCAAGTGATTGCAAGAGGCATCAAGATGGAAATGCCACACCCCAAAGCTGGCAAAGTTAATTTAGTGCGCAGCCCCATGCACATGAGTGAAACACCTGTGGTTGAAAAACGACCGCCACCTCTGTTGGGTGAACACACTGACGAGATTCTGAAAGAACGTCTACAAATGAGTGATGCAGATATACAAGCGCTGAAAAATAAAGGTGTTGTGTGAACATCGCAACAACTAAGACCGTAGACCTGAGCCTCACCAAAGTAATACTTGTGGGAGGCTTGGTTGTGTCGCTGGCCGTAGGTATTCGCCATGGCTTTGGTTTATTCAATTTACCAATCACTCAAGCCAATGGTTGGGGCAGAGAAATTTTTGCTCTAGCCATTGCACTCCAAAACCTGGTCTGGGGTATGTCCCAACCTGTCTTTGGAGGTTTAGCTGATCGCTTTGGTGGCTATAAGGTGATGATCTTAGGCGGTGTTTTATTCACACTGGGGCTGGTTGGATCAGGCTTATCAACCAGCAGCTTTGGTTTTGTGATGAGCACTGGCGTGGTCATAGGTTTGGCTTTGGCCTGCACCACCTACAGCGTTGTGTATGGCGTGATTGGCCGTAACTGTTCACCTGAAAAACGGGTCTGGGCCATGGGTATGGCAGCAGCGATGGGTTCTTTTGGTCAATTCTTCATGATTCCAGTTGAGCAAGAATTACTCACTCATTTTGGCATTCAAAACGCTTTGTTTATTTTGGCCATCATCACCAGCTTCATGGTGCCCTTGAGCTTGATTCTGCGAGAAAAGAATTACCAGCCAGCACAAACTAGCAGTGACCAAACCATCATTCATGCCATCAAGGAAGCCTTTGGTCAACGCAGCTTTCAATTATTGATCTTTGGTTTTTTTGTTTGTGGCTTTCAAGTTGTTTTTATTGGAGCGCACTTGGCCCCTTACCTCAAAGATATGTCTGTGACTTATCCCAATGTAGGCCATCCTGAAGTAGCTACGATTGCTTTAGCACTTGTGGGCTTATTCAATATTTTTGGGACTTACTACGCAGGCAAGTTGGGCCAAAAATTGCCTAAACATCTTTTATTGGCTTTTATATATGGGGCAAGAGCCATTGTGATCGCAGGATTTATTCTTTTGCCACTAACCCCATTAACTGTCTATCTATTTGCTGCCTTTATGGGCTTCTTGTGGCTCTCAACTGTACCGCTCACCAATGGCATCGTGGCTCATATTTTTGGCGTGAAGTATTTATCCATGCTGTCTGGCTTCGCATTTTTCTCACATCAAATTGGTAGCTTTTTGGGTGCTTATTTAGGTGGCTATTTATTTGACATCACAGGCTCTTACAACATTGTTTGGATCATTGCGATTGGTTTGAGTGTTCTTGCTGCTCTTGTGAATC